>Ga0185317_100034_pt1 | contig 63281 bp, 41 predicted proteins | sample DevilsHole_FD_128020 | JGI IMG/M metagenome (GOLD analysis project Ga0185317, IMG submission 128020) | Groundwater microbial communities from Devils Hole, Nevada to study Microbial Dark Matter (Phase II) - Devils Hole (SPADES assembly)... | ecosystem: Environmental > Aquatic > Deep subsurface >...
CGAAGCCGCCCGTGGTGCTCGGACAATACGTATCGACCACGGGCGTGCTGATGCGGTTGGTCGAATCAGTGAAGGAATGGCGCCGCATGCCAGCGCAGTCGGCCGTCCACGCCGATCAACCGTTGCTGTCCTTACCGTCTTTTCGATCTGGAATCAGCATCAAGGGTGGACCGTCGATCGACCTAGTGGGCGAGACCGAGTTGTTCCTCGCCGAGCCGCCTAGCGAGGCGCAGGTACGGCTGCGGATGGCGCGGGGCCGAATAGTGTTGAGCACGGACAAGCCCAATACGGTGTTCCTCGTCGACTTCCTGAACGAGTCGTGGCACATCGCGATCAAGGCGCCAGAGACGGTCGTCGGGTTGTCGGTGATTCCAGTGTGGAAGACGGGCGGCGCCAGCTCGTACGAGGCGATACTGTACGTTCCGAGGGGCGACGTCGATGTACATTCCGAGAAGCTGTCGCACCAACTGGGCGGGCCCGTGCAGTTTCGCTGGACGTCCGGCGGCGATCAGGGCCGCGAGCCGCTGACGATTCCGCCCGCGTGGCTCGAACGCGAGGAGATGTCGCCCGCCCAGTTACGAGCGTCCGAGTCGCTCGCCGAGATGATCCCGTTGGACAAGTCGCCCGCGCTGCCGCTGATCGAGGCGACCACCGACAAAGACCGCCGCGATCTGCGGTTGCTGGGGGTGCGCGGTCTGGGCGCGATTGGGCGGCTGCCCGCGCTGGTTGACGCCATGAACACGGTCGATCGGCCCGAGGTTCGCAAAGAGGCAATCGCGACGATGCGGCAGTTTCTCGCGCGCGGCGCCGCGCAAGAAGAGGCCACGTATCAAGCGCTCCTGGCCAAGTTCGGCCGTTCCGAGGAGCGAGCCGAGGGCGTGCTGGCGCTCTTACGCGGGTTCACCGCGGAGGAGGCGGCGCAAAAGGACCCCTACGAGGCGCTGATCCCGCTGCTTGATCCGGAAACTTCGCCGGAAGTGGCGGTGCGCGAACTGGTCATCACCAACCTCGAGGAGATGGCTGGCCGGGCGATCAACTCGAACTACTCACCTGATCGGCCCCGCGACAACGACATCAAGCTGTGGTTGCGGGCGCTCGAAGACGGTCGTCTGCCGCCGAAGACCCGTGCAAGATGACTCGGCTTTTTTCGCCAATTTTCGAGACTTAGCAAATGAACCGGGCTGGAAGAGGATGCCCCCGCCGAGCTTGCCTGGCTTGCCTCGGCGGGGCCAAGGGGGTTGCCTGTAGTGCAGAATCACTGGCTCTACCGAGGCAAGCTCATAGGTCGAACCGGCAACTCCCGCAGCGAGCTCGCCCCGTGACAACAAGACGGCCGCGGGCCACAAACGGGAAATCCCGCAAAGCCAAGTGGTCACCGCAGCCGAACTTCAGCGTACCAGCCAGCCGATCGGTCAAGCAAGCCGGCAGCAGCCGCCGAGGCTCGGTGGACTCAGACTTGTGTAGATACCAATGAGGCAAGAGCTCGGCAGGGGCAAGAACCCGGTTTCCTTGCTAGGTCTCCCAAATCTCCGTTATTTCGGCGCGAGGGTAGGTAGTCATGACGGCAGCCGGTTGCGACGGCCGACTAGTGGCATGGTTGAAGAGTGGCGATTCAAGAGCCTGGGCGAGCCTCGATAGCACGTATCGACCGAGCTTGCTTCGACTCATTCACGGGCGAGTGCCGAAGGGACTGCGATCGAAGATCGATGAAGAGGACATCCTGCAAGAAGTGTTTTGCAGCATCTTCGTTCGTGTGCGTCAGGGCACGTTTCACTGCGACACGGACGAACGGCTTTACCAAATATTGTGCATACGTGCGCGCAAACGGCTTCGCGGGGAAATCCGCCGGCATCAGCGGCGGAGGAGGGACTATCGCCGCGAGGAAGGAACATCCTCAACCGCGACCATGGGTCGGTTCGGAATCGAGCGCCTCACTTCCCGCCATTGGTGTAAATGCCGTTTTACGGAATTGGGTGCCAAAATCTTTTCCGCTCATGACAGATTTACCTTAAGTGCGTGTTGCCGTACGCGAACTGGTCATCACCAACCTGGAGGAGATGGCTGGCCGGGCGATCACTCGAACTACTCCCCCGATCGCCTCTGCGGGCGCTCGAAGACGGCCGTCTGCCGCCGAAGAAACCGAGGTAGGATGTAGCCGGGGTGCCAGATTGGAATTGAGTGCAGTTTCACGCAGGGCTACAATCGCCTCCCTGTTGCATCAGGAACGCACGCAAGGCTATAGGGCGCGACACGGGAAAGGAGCGAGAGCATTGCAGATTTCGGTTTCCAGTCGCAACGGATCGCTCAGTGAAGAAATGAGCGACTACATCAATGAGAAGCTCGAAAAACTGACCAAGTTATTCGATCGCATCGAGAGCATTCAGGCGACGGTGGATTTTCGCGCCGATCTGACAAAGGTCGAGATTCTCGTCAACGCCGAACACAAACACGATCTCGTCGCACGCGACCAGGCGTCGAGTTTCAACGGCGCGGTGGACTTGACTCTGCACAAGATGGAGTCGCAGTTGCGCCGCTACAAGGAAAAAATACAGCAGCATCGCCGCACGCCGCCGATGAGTGGACCACCTACCGAGTGAAACGCCGAGCGGCTGAGCGGAAAGTCAGGTTCGAAAGGAGGAGTGGATGAAGCTGTCCGATTTTGTGATCCGCGAGGCGGTGCTCCCGGACTTGGCCGCAAGCACCAAGGAAGAAGTGATCCGGGAGATGGTCGCCAGCCTGCGGACCGACGGACACGTGAAGAACGGAGACGAGGAAGGAATCGTAAAGGCCATTCTGAAGCGCGAGGAACAGGGCACCACCGGCATCGGACGCGGCGTCGCCGTGCCGCACACGAAGCACGCGAGCGCCTCGCGACTGATTGGCACAGTCGCCCTGTCTCGCAAGGGAATCGACTTCCAGAGCCTCGACGGCGAACCGGTGCACATCCTGTTTCTGCTCGTCTCACCATCAGACCGGCCGGGCGACCACTTGCGTGCACTCGAAACCATCTCGCGTCACCTGCGCACCGACGTGTTCATACGGTTCCTGCGTCAGGCGACGACGCGCGAGAAAGTCTGGGAAGTGCTCGATGATGCAGATATGAACCAATTATTCTCGTAGGCGCCGATGGACGATGACTTGGTACGACGGCAGCTCTGCGTGACAAACCCAGAGGGCCTGCACGCCCGCCCGGCGGCCAAACTCGTCCAGCTCGCCAACCAGTTTCAGTGTGAGATCACGCTGGTCCGCGGATCGCAACGACACGACGCGAAGAGCATCATGGACCTGATGACTCTTGCTGCGGAACAGGGATCTAAATTACTGCTAGAGGCGCGCGGGTGTGACGCCCACGTGGCCGCAGATGCAATCGAAAAACTATTTGTTGAAGGATTAGGGGACCTCGACGCGAATCCGGACGACGCATGACTCAAGCGCGTTCGGTGGACCGCGTCGGTCCGGCAAAACCCGGCCGCATGAAGCAGCCGGGCTTACCACAATCGCGATGGAAGTCAAACGCGGCATTGCTGTTTCTCCCGGCGTGGCCATTGGGCCGGCGATGGTCTTGGACGCCGAGGGTTTTCGCATCCCCAAACGGTTCGTTCAGGAAGACGCCGTCGTCTCGGAAGTGCGGCGACTACAGCACGCGCTTGATAAGGCGCGCGACGAGGCGCTCGCAAACGAAAAGCTGCTCAGCGACAAACTGGGGGGCGAGTACGGCGCCATCTTCGGCGCCCACGCCCAGATGATCGCCGATCAGAAACTGCGGCGCGAGATCGTCGCGTTGATCGAAGACCACAGCTTCACGCCCGAATACGCCACCAGCCAGGTGTTGCGCCGCTACGTGAAGATTTTTGAGGCAAGCGGGCCGGCCGCCGCCGCGCATGTGCGAGACATCTTTGACGTCGAGCAGCGCATCCTGCGGCACTTGCTCGGCGAGCAGCGCGAGGAGCTTTCTCATCTGACCTCGCCGGTGATCGTGCTCGCCGCCGACCTGACGCCCAGCGAAACCGCCGGGCTCGACCCCAAGCTGGTCCGCGCGTTCGCCACGGAGGAGGGCGGTCGGACCAGCCACACCGCCATTCTCGCCGGCGCGCTCGAGATCCCCGCCGTCGTCGGCCTCGGACGTTTTCTCAGCGAAATATCGGGCGGCGATACCGTCATCATCGATGGCAACCGCGGACTGGTCGTGTTGAACCCCGACGACAAGACGCTCGCCGAGTACCAGCACACCGAGGAAGAATTCCGCCACTTCGAGGAAAGCTTGGGCGCGCTGCGCGATCTGCCGGCCGAGACGCTCGACGGCGAACGGATCGCCCTCTTAGGAAACATCGAGTTTCCGGACGAGGCCGAGCACTGCCTGGCTCGGGGCGCCGAGGGCATCGGTCTGTACCGCACCGAGTTCCTGTACCTCGACTCGCAGCGAGCGCCCACCGAAGACGAGCACTTCGATGCGTACCGCAAGGTCGTCCAGACGATGAACGGCCGCCCCGTAGTGATCCGCACGCTCGACCTCGGCGCCGACAAGCTGCCCGGCGACCTGCACCCCGAAGAACGCGAACGGAACCCGTTTCTCGGCCTGCGCAGCCTGCGGCTCTGCCTGAAACATCTCGACTTGTTCAAGACTCAGTTGCGAGCCGTGCTGCGCGCCAGCGCCCTGGGGCCGGTGAACATCATGTTCCCGCTCGTCAGTACACTGCTGGAACTTCGCCACGCGAAGATGATCGTCGCCGACGTGATGGAGGACCTCGACGAGCGCGGCATCCCGTTCGCGCGCAACATCGCGATGGGGATCATGATCGAGGTTCCCTCGGCAGTGATCCTCGCCGACCAGTTTGCCGCCGTCGCCGACTTCTTTTCGCTCGGCACCAACGACCTGATCCAGTACACGCTTGCCGTGGACCGGAACAACCAGAGCGTCGCCAACTTGTTCAGCGCCGCCGACCCGGCGGTGCTGCGTCTGATTCGCATGCTGATCAAGTCCGCCAATCGCCACAACATGCCGCTCAGCGTGTGTGGTGAGATGAGTGCGGACCCGATCTATACGTTGCTGCTCGTGGGGCTGGGCATTCGCCGGCTCAGCGTCACACCGCACAGCATCCCTGAGATCAAGAAAGTCGTGCGTTCGATCCGGGTGTCGGACGCCGTAAAGGTCTGCCGCAAGGTAATGACCATCGACAACGCTCGTGACGCGGTGAACTACCTGCGCGGGGAGGCCCGCAAGATCATCCCCGAACTTGTCGGGTAGCGCGCCCGCGCAACAACATAAGTGCGCTCGACAGCGCCAAGGAAAAGTAACTCAATGAAGAAAGAAATGCTGATTAATGTGCTCCAGCCGGAAGAATGCCGGATCGCCATCATCGAAGACGGCGTGCTCGAGGAGCTGTATGTGGAACGGACCAGCCAGGAAAAGCTGGTGGGCAACATCTACAAGGGCCGAGTCGTCAACATCGAGCCGAGCATCCAGGCCGCGTTCGTCGACTTTGGAGTCGGCCGCAACGGGTTTCTGCACGTCTCGGACGTCGACCCTCAGTACTTTCAACGCGACGCCGGCGGCGGCATACCCAAGAGCCTCACGGCCGAAGACGAATCGGACGAATCGGACGCCGCACCCGGCGACGAGCCGCCCGACGAGGCCAACGGCGACGACGAGCCCGAACCGGAGCGGCCGCGGCCGGCCTCGTGGCGCGGCATGCGCAACAAGCCGCCCATCCAGCACATTTTCAAGCGCGGCCAAGAGGTTCTGGTGCAAGTCATCAAGGAAGGCCTCGGCACCAAGGGGCCGACCCTGAGCACATACCTGAGCATTCCCGGTCGCTACCTGGTGCTGATGCCGGGGTTGAATCGAGTCGGCGTATCGCGAAAGATCGAAGACGATCAGCAGCGCCGGCAGCTCCGCGACATCCTGAAGGAACTCAAGCCCCCCCAGGGGCTCGGCTTCATCGTGCGCACGGCCGGTGTGGATCGCAGTAAGCGCGATCTGCAGCGCGATCTTGCCTACCTCACGCGGCTCTGGAAGGTCGTCGTGCGCCGCCTCAACAAGTCCAAAGCGCCCGCAGCCATCTACCAAGAAAGCGACATGGTCACGCGCACCATCCGCGACATCTTTAACAACGACATCGACGAGATCTGGGTCGACGAGACCAAGTCGTACGAGTTGGCCAGGGAGTTCCTGCAGATCACCATGCCGCGCAACGTGAACCGCCTAAGGTTATACGAAGATCGCGAGCCGCTCTTTCACAAGTATCGATTGGAAGAAGAGATTGCCAAGATTCAACAGCGCCGGGTGGCCTTGCCCAACGGCGGGTCGATCGTCATCGATCAGACCGAGGCGCTGGTGGCCATCGACGTGAACAGCGGGAACTTCCGGTCCGACAACAGTGCTGAGATGACCGCGTTCCGTATGAACCTGGCCGCGGCCAAGGAGATCGCCCGACAACTGAGGCTGCGCGACCTCGGCGGTGTGATCGTCAACGACTTCATCGACATGCGCGAAGACCGGCACCGCCGCGAAGTCGAACGGGCCATGCGCGACGCGGTTGGTCGCGACCGGGCCAGAACCAAGGTGCTGAAGATCTCGCCGTTCGGCATCATCGAAATGACTCGCCAGCGGATTCGGCCGTCCTTGCAACGCAGCGTTTACGAGCCGTGCCCGTCTTGCCAGGGCACCGGTCACGTCAAGACTGCAGAGAGCATGTCGATCGACGTCATGCGCCGGCTGCAACTGGCGGCCGCGCAGACCGCGGTCGTCCGGATCAACGTCAACGTACACGCCTCGGTCGCGGCGTACCTGAACAACCGCAAACGCAAGGAGATCACGCAACTCGAAGAGGAGGGCCAAAAGTCGATCACGATTCGAGGCTCGGAGATTGTGCCGCCGGAACATCTCATGATCGAGTGTATCGACGCCTCGGGAGGCGAACGAGGTCACCAACCGCCCGCCCACCCGGGCCGCACCAACTCGCCGCCGGCCCGGACTGAGCAGCGGCCCAGTGGTCCTGCCGGGCCGGGAAGGGGTCCGGACCGCGGCCCCGAACCAACCGGCGAAAAGAAGCGAAGACGCCGGCGACGCGGCGGACGGCGACGCGGACGTGGCCGGCGACGCGAGGGCGCCCCGGGCATGCTCGACCAAGCGCCCCAGGCGGAAGGTTCGGAGAGTTTGGAAAACCAGCCACAGGCTGACACGGCGACGGCTGAGATGGAGCAACCCGGACCCGATGATTATGCCGAGTCGGTCGATGATGCTATGGAAGCCGCAGCGTGGGAAGCGCATAATGCTCCGCCCAATGAAGTGCAAAACTCGACTGAGGAGCAATAGCAATGTACGCCATCTTTGAAGACGGCTCGCGGCAGTATCGCGTGATTGAAGGCGACCAATTGGACGTCGACTATCGCGAAGCCGGAGTCGGTGACCAGATTGAATTCGGCCGTGTCTTGCTATTCAGCGGCAACGCTGGTATCGAGGTAGGCAAGCCGACGGTAGATCGTGTGAAGGTGGTTGCCGAGGTCGTCGAACAATCGCTGGGCGACAAGCTCTTTGTGCAGAAATTCAAACGGCGCAAGAACTATCGCCGCCGCACCGGCCATCGGCAGAAACTCACGCGCGTGCGCGTTCGCCAGATTGTCGTGGCGGACGCTTGAGGTAACGATGCTGAGCGTGCTGGGTGGTTCGGCCAAACTGTGTGACGGCGCGACGCGACGCGAATTGATGCGAGTCGGTGGGTTGTCGCTGTTCGCCGGGCTGAATCTGCCGCGCCTTCTGCGGGCGGCCAGCACGACTCCGGCCGTACGGCCAAGTCGGGCCAAGTCGGTCGTCCTGTTCAATCTGCTGGGCGGACCGAGCCAGATGGACATGTTCGACCTGAAGCCGCTCGCGCCGGCCGAAGTGCGCGGCGAGTTTCAGCCGATCAGCACCTCGGTACCCGGCCTGCAAATCTGCGAGCATCTGCCGAACACCGCGCGACGGATGCACAAAGCCTGCCTCATCCGCACCGTCACGCACGGCTACAACGCGCACAATCCACTGCCGATCATGACCGGCTTCGCGGGCGGCAACTTTGCCCAATTGCGAGCCGAGCCGACTGATCCGCCAGACATCGGCGCGATCTGCCAGTACCTAGGCATGGGTCCGCGCGACCTTCCGGGCGCCGTCTGCCTGCCGTGCTATCCGGGCTGGGGCGAGAGCAGCATGTATCCGGGCATTCGCCGGCCCGGCCCGTACGGCGGATTCCTCGGCAGCCAGTACGATCCGCTGTTCGCGGTCTGTGAGCCGAAGTTCGACCGCGAGCCGAAAGTGAACTACTACGACCCCGTGATCCCGATGGGCGAACCGAAGCTCGCGTCGGTCGACGAGACGCCCGACATTACCGTGGACCGGCTCGACCGGCGGCGGTCGATGCTCGGCCAGCTCGACGCGCAGTTCGAGGCGCAGCGGCGGTCGGGCGCAGTCGATCGCATGAACCGGTTCCAGCAACGCGCGTTCGACATCCTGACATCGAGCAAGACCCGCGACGCCTTCGATCTGTCAAAAGAACCAGACTCGCTGCGCGATCGCTACGGCCGGCACCTGAGCGGGTCGAGTATGCTCGTCGCGCGGCGACTGGTCGAGGCGGGTGTGCCGTTTATCAGCGTCCACGCCGAGATCTTCGGCCGGTACGGACACTCGTACGATATGCACGAAAACAACTTCGGCATGCTCAAAGGCTCCAACCTGCCGATCCTCGACCAGTCGTGGCCCGCGCTAATCGACGATCTCGATTCGCGCGGCTTACTCGATTCGACGCTGGTGATCGTGATGGGCGAAATGGGCCGTACGCCGAAGATCAACGGCAAGGCCGGCCGCGACCATTGGCCGCAGTGCGGCTTCAGCCTCTTGGCCGGCGGCGGCGTCCAAGCCGGTTTGGTTTTCGGCGAGACCGACAAGCAGGCGGCCTACCCGAAGTCGCACCCCGTCTCGCCCGCCGACCTCGTGGCCACCGTCTACCACTTGCTCGGCGTCGACCCGCACCTGACCGTCCTCGACCGCACCGGCCGGCCCATCCCGATCGCCCACGGCGGCGAACCGGTCCGCGACGTGATGGCCTGACCGGCGAGTGCGCGGTTCGCGCACTGCCGTTGCGCTTCCTTGACGGTTTTTCCCGTGGCCCTCTATAATCGCTCCGAGTGTTGGCTGCCGGTCTGGCGAGTGCGTTCGGGTCGCGACGCTGGGCCCCCGTGAAGCGAGGAGGTACGAGTCGTGCCCGTCCAGATGGAGCTTGTGCGAATCATCATCAGCGAGATCGGCGAGCAGCAGGTCATCTATCTTAAGGAAGTCGATGGCGAGCGTACGTTCCCGATCGTGATCGGCATTTTCGAGGCGACTAGTATCGATCGTCGCGTCAAGGGCGCCCAGTCGCCGCGCCCACTTACACACGATCTGCTCGCCAACGTGATCGAACAGCTCGGCGGCGAGTTGCAAGACGTGTTCATCAATGAGCTGCGCGAGCACACGTACTTTGCTCGGTTGCGGATTCGTCGCGACGGAGAACTGACCGAGATCGACAGCCGACCCAGCGACGCGATCGCCCTGGCAGTCACCGCCAAGGTGCCGATCTACGTGGCCGAGGACGTCTTGGAAGAAGTGATCCCGGAAGGTCAATAGATCGGTCGCGCACCCGGATTTCTGGTGTGACGCAACGACGTGTGTAGACCAGTGGATAGTGTAGACCGCTCTCGCCGAGAGCGGTTGCGGCAAGTAGACGAGAGTCGCCTACACCAAGTGCATCGGGGGGGCGCATCCAGCATTCTTGCCGCGTACTTTCTGCCTAGCCACGGTTCTCCAGGATGCGTATACTCTGCACTCCCAAACGGAGGGTGCCGGTTCGGTTTCTGGGTTGGCGACCCAGTCGGATGTTTTTCCGGATCGGCGTGGCCAACGAACTCGATTATCAACGACCGCCTTCATGCGTAATTATTCACGTCGCAATCGACTCTTCGATCGCACGCGAAGTCTGATGGGCGTGCAGATCATCGGTACGGGCAGCTACGTGCCCGACCGCGTTGTCACCAACGAAGAACTGCAATCGACGCACGGATTCGATCCGGCGTGGATCGTGCAGCGGACTGGTATTCGCGAACGCCGCGTGGCCGCGCCCGACCAGGCCACCAGCGACCTGTGCGTCGAGGCGGCGCAGCGATGCATCGACTCGGCCCACGTCGACACGCGCGATATCGACATGCTCGTCGTCGGCACCTTCACACCCGACCAGTCGTTTCCGTCCACGGCCTGCATGGTCCAAGACCGGCTTAAGCTCGACCTCGGTGCGTTTGATGTTCAGGCAGCGTGTTCGGGGTTCATGTACTCGCTGGTGACCGGCATGTGCTATGTCGGATCGGGGCAAAGCCAGCTTTGTCTGGTCGTCGGCGGCGATTGCAACACACGCATCATCAATCCCAACGATTCGAAGACCTATCCGCTGTTTGGCGACGGGGCGGGGGCCGTGTTGCTCGCGCCGGGCGCCGCCGATCAGGGGCTGCTCGCGTACCGGCTGGGCGCCGACGGGTCGGGCGGACCGCTGCTGCAGCGGCAGGCGTGCGGCTCGCGCATGGCGCCTACGCCCGAGGCGATCCAGCAAGGCCTGCACTATCTCGAGATGGACGGCCGCGCCGTGTTTCGCTGGGCGGTGAACATCCTGACTGATTCGACCACCGAGGTGCTCGAACGCGCCGGACTTTCCGTCAAGGACCTCGACTTGGTGATCCCGCACCAGGCCAACATCCGCATCATCAACGCTGCCACCGATGTGCTCGGGTTCCCGCGCGACAAGGTGTTTAACAACCTCGATCGCTACGGCAACACCTCGGCTGGCTCGGTGCCGATCGCCATGGACGAGGCCCGTTCGGCCGGTCACCTGAACCGTGGCGACAAGGTGCTGCTCAGCGGGTTTGGCGCCGGCCTCACCTGGGGCACGGCCGTGATGGTCATGTAGCCATGGCCGAGTGGCCGGACAACAAGTTCACCACGTGGTTCACCTACCTCGTCGTTTTCGTCGGGTTCCCTTTGCTCTGTTGGTTGTCGTACTGGTGGATGACTCGCCCATGAAAGGACCCGGCGGCCGGCAGCGATTCGACATTCGTCGCGTGTGGGAGTGCCCGCATTGCCACCGCCGTGAGCTGTCGGCAGGCAACGTCGTCACGCGATGCTGTGCCGGCTGCGCTGCCGCCGACCCCGCGCGACAAGTTTGGATGCGGCTCGTCGCCGACCCGCCTCCCCGCCCGCCACGTTCGCCCGTATCAACGCCGACGGTCGAACATCCGGCAGAGACAACGCCGGCGACCACAGCCGATCGTCCGCTGGATCAGTCAGTCGATGGACCGGCGCCGTCGTAGACCACGCGAGGCCGACCATGAGAATTGCCATCGCCGGATTCATGCACGAGTCGAACACGTTCTCGCCGACTCGCACCGACCGCGCTGCATTTGAATCGGCCAGCCTCAGGTTTGGCGAAGCCATCCTGCCTGAATGGAAAGACGCTCATCACGAGATGGGTGGGTTCATCGAAGGCGCCGCCAAGTTCGGCTACGACATCGAACCGATCGTCATGGGCTGGGCCACGCCGGCCGGACCGGTGGCCGACGACGTGCTCGACGAAGTCGTGCGTAAGATCGTCGAGACCGTGCGACCGCGGATGCGCACGCCGAGCGGATCGGGCGACATCGACGGCCTGTTGCTGGCGCTGCACGGCGCGATGGTCTGCGAGAGTTTCCCCGACGGCGACGGCGAGGTCTTGCGACGACTGCGCGACGCGCTCGGCCCGCAGTTCCCGATGGTCGTCACGCTCGACTTCCACGTGAACCTGTCGGAACAGATGGTGCGGAACTCGACCGCCATCGTGATCTACCAAACCAATCCGCACGTCGATCAGCGCGCGCGCGGGTTGCACGCGGCATCGATCATGACCCGCACGGTCCGCGGCGAAGTGCGGCCGACTCAGGCACTAGCCAAGCCGGCGACGCTGATTGTGATCGCCTGCCAGAACACCAGCTTCGAGCCGCTGCGGCCATTCATGGACGAGGTCCGCGGCCTCGAAAGACAACCGGGCATTCTATCGGCGAACGTCGCCGCCGGATTCCCCTACGCGGACGTGTACGAGATGGGCCCGGCGACGCTCGTCGTCACCGACAACGACCCGGCTCGCGCCCAGCGCGAGGCCGACCGGCTGGCCGCCGGCCTGTTCGCCGCGCGTCGGCAACTCGTGAAGCAACTGCCCGACGCGCGCACGGCGGTCGCCCGCGCGATGCAGTCGGCGAAACCGCCCGTCGTGCTCGTCGAGTTCGGCGACAACATCGGCGGCGGCTCGCCCGGCGACAGCACGATCATCCTGGCCGAACTGCTGAAGCAAGGGGCCGGCGGCGCTGTCGAGGCGATCTACGATCCGGCCGCGGTCGAGATGTGCGTCAGCGCGGGTATCGGCAAGACGGTGGAGTTGTGGGTCGGCGGCAAGACCGACCGGCTGCACGGCGAGCCGGTCGCGGTGCAGGGCCGCGTCGCTTCCATTCACGACGGCCGCTGGATCGAAGACCAACCGCGACACGGCGGCCGACGACACAACGATCAAGGCCAGACGGTGGTGCTCGAAGTCGGCAACCTGACCCTCGTCCTGAACTCGAAGCGCACGCCGCCGTTCAGCCTGGGCCAGATCACGAGCCTCGGCATCGAACCGGTTCGCCAGCAGATTCTGGTGGTGAAAGCGGCGATTGCCTATCGCGCGGCGTATGGTCCAGTAGCGGGCGAGATCATCGAGGTCGACACGCCCGGGCTGACGGCCAACGACCCGCGGCACTTTGCCTATCGGCGCGCTCGGCGACCACTCTATCCGCTCGACGAGATGTGAGACCAGGCGCGGAAACGGGCGAGTGAGTCCGTGCAGACTCACTCGCCCGATTTGTACTACAGCCCGTGCGCCTAGGAATCAACGGCGTTCCGCCGGTCGTTCTGCTTCGGGCCGGCGCCCTTCTTCTCTGCGCGGCCGCTCGCCTCGTTCGCCCTCGCCACGCGGTCCGTCGGGTCGCCGTTGTTCAGCCTCGCCACGCGGTCGGTCGCCCTCGGGCCGGCGTTCTCCGGCGTCGCCGCGCGGTCGGTCTGCGCCCGGCCGCCGCTGCTCGGCGTCGCCGCGTGGCCGGTCGCCTTCAGGTCGTCGCTCGGCCTCACCCCGTGGGCGATCGCCTTCGGGTCGGCGCTGGCCGGCCTCGCCGCGTGGTCGGTCGCCTTCGGGCCTGCCGGCCTCGGGGCGCGGCTGTTCGCGCTGGCCGTCCGGCCGACGCTGCTGCAGCCGCTCACGCTGCTCAGGTGTCAGCACCTTCATGATCGATTCCTGAATCCGCCGAGTCAGTTGCTCGTGAGCTGCTTGCAGTTCGCGGAAGCCGCCTTCCGCGTCTCGTTGAATGTTCTCAACCTGCTTGCGCTGTTCATCGTTCAAGTCCAGTCCCTGCAGCATGCGGAGCATCTGATCGGGGCCGCCGCCGGGACCCCCGGGCGCCATTCCGGGGGTGCCGCGACCTTCGCCGCGAGGCGGAACAAAGCCCGGGGGGCCGGGCAGGTTCGATCGGGGACCGGGTCCGTCGCCGCGCGGCCCACCGCCCGCCTGCATGCGCTCTAGCATGTTCACGATGCGATCCATTTGCTGTTCGAGCGCCCGCAGCCGCTGATCGGTATTGCGCGCGTCTGGAGCATCCGGTCGTTCGCGACCGCGCTCAGCGTCGCGGCGTTCGGTTGGGCGCGGCTGTTCCCGATCGCCTGCGGACCGCTCACGACCGCGCTCGGCCTCGCGCCGGGCATCCGGACGGGGTTGGTCGCGGTCGCCGGCCGGTTGGTCGCGTCGTTCGTTCGGCGGCGGCGCAGGCCGATCGCCGCCCTCGCGCCCCGGGGGGTGTGGCCGCTGCGCGACTGTTTCGATCGCCCGGTCCAGTTCCTCGGCCGACGGAACGGTTGGCTTATCTGGCGGGTCCTGTGCTCGCAGGCGACTTGGCGCGGACGGCAGGACCATCAAGGCGACCAGGCCGACTCCCAATCGACCCAGCCACGAAACACGACGGCACATCGGTTCACGCATGATCATGGTCAATCTCCTTGCTACGATTTCGCGCTCGCCCAGGGCCGGTCCCAACGCAGTCGCGACCCTCGGTCGAGCGACCAGGATTTCCGCAGTCTTCAACAACGACTCTGCGTACGTGCGGCGACAACCGAGCGCCCAGACCGCCCAGGCGTCGGCCGCCTCGTCGGCAGTGCGTCGCAACGCACGACGCACGTACCAGTAGGTCGGCAACCACCAATAAGCGCAGCCGGCCGCCAGGTCGATCCACGCGACCCAGTGATCGCGCCGCGCCACGTGAGCCAGTTCATGGGCGATCACGCCTCGCACCGTCTGCCGCGGGGCATGTTGCAGTAGATGTTCCGGCAAGACGATCGTGCCTCGGCCAGCGGCCGAGACCATGGGCGAGACGGCCTCGCGCGTCACGCGCACGTCAGGAACCCGCGCGACGCCGAGCCGCCGTGCGGTCTTCGAGCAGTCGTGAACGATCTCGTCGTTCGCCGGCGCGGCGGCCCGCACCAGTCGTCGCAGCGCGATCAACTGCCAGCCGCGCCCCAACACGATCGCCAGCGTGCCGACGGCCCAACCCCAGACGACGCACCGTTTCAGCCATGGCCACACAAACCCGAAGCGTGAGCGAGGAGACCGCAGACCGAATTCCGCGCTCGCGCTGTTTGATATCGCGCTATCATCATCAAGCCTTGTGCCTCCCCACCCCAAAGGGGCGGTACTCCACAGCCCTGGGTCGCGAGTCGACGAGCGCACCCAAGGTGGGCCAGCGACAAGAGAGTTATCAACCCCGAAGGGGTTGTACACGGGTGGATTTGATACGGCCGACGTGTGCAACCCCGTTGGGGTTGACGAGGAGGTTTCGTTCTGCGGACCCAGGGTGCGCTCGAAGACTCGCGACCCTGGGCTGTGTTGTGAAACGCCTTCGGCGTAGGCATCGCTTGAACGCGCAACAACAAGACTCGTGCTTCGGGTTTGTGTCAGCGGTTGGGCTGAGCTCGCGGCCGCCGAGAGCTTGGTTACGGGAATCGTCTGCCGCACTGCAGCGCTGAGCGACCATGCGTGGCTCGTCACGGGCGGCATCAGCAGCTTGATCGGGACCAGCAGCCACAAGAGATGCGCCGCCGGCGCGGGCAGTCTCCACGCGCGGAGCGTACACGCCACGAGCACGGCCAGCACCGACGACTCGGCCGCGTTCCACGCCAGGTTTTCGATGAGCGTCGCCAACGCCGACTCCTGTCAATCGCGCCGGGTCGCCTCGGCCTCCAACTGGCTGAGCAGCGTGCGAAGCTGACGAATGTCGCCCGCCGACAGCTTATGGGCCTGCACAAGCTGCATGATGAGCGGCACCGCGTCGCCCGATCCAAGCTGCCTCACCATCGTGCTCACTCGCGAGATCATCACCTTCTCGCGCGACACGCGCGGTCGATACACGTGGGCCAGCCCGCGCGTGCTCGATCGTGTCACGTGCCCCTTGCGCTCCAGCCGGCCCATCAGGGTCAACACGGTGGTGTACGCAAGGTTCCGCCCTTGCTCGCGCAGATCCTGTTGCACCTCGCGCACCGTGCCGCTGCCCAGCCGCCACAGGCTGCCGAGCACATCCATCTCGGCCGCCGCGATGTCCTGTCCTGCCGCCGCCATCATTGGCTCCGTTCGTTTTCCTGTAACTACACGTGTAGTAGAGACGGCCCGAATTCTACTACGCATGTAGGAGGTGGTCAAGCATGATTCTCGGAAGCACTGGACCGTGGGCGTACGACGTACTTTGCACGAACCGGAGTCGGGTCTACGATTCTCGGATTTGGCCGCCCGTGTCATTGGAATCTGAACGGCCAATTCCGGCCAAATCCGAAAAACGTAGACCAGACCCCTTCGCCTGAGGTTGGATTCGCAAAGTGCGTCGCACGGCCCTGTACCATGAGGCCACCGAGCACACGGGGCTACATTACTTGGGCGGGGAGGCGGTGGCCAGGAGGCCGATGAGGTTTCGACTTCGCGATGCAGGGCTTCGGGACCGAGCACGACGAGTGAGCCGATCGCGGGAGAGTACTCGACCAGCCTTGCCGCGCCTGGCGCGACGCAGCACCAAGCTCTAAGTACCGCTCCACACTGAAAGGGGTTTGAATTCGTTCAACCCGCAGCCGCAGGCGAGGCACAACCAACGCCAGCCACGCCTTGCCTGCGGGTTAAACGACCGAAGCCGATTTCAGACCCTATTCAGTGTGGAGCGGTGCTACCTAAGCTCCTTGCAGCCATCGGGCGACATCCTTGGCGAAATAGGTCAGGATCAGGTCGGCGCCGGCGCGTTTGATGCCGGTCAGGATTTCGATCGCGATGCGCTGCTCGTCGATCCAGCCGCGCTCGGCCGCGGCCTTGACCATAGCGAACTCGCCCGAGACGCTGTACGCGGCGACCGGCACTCCGAACCGATCCTTCACACGGCGGATGACGTCGCCGTACGCCATTGCCGGTTTGACCATGATGATGTCCGCACCTTCGCCAAGGTCTAGTTCCACTTCGCGCATCGCCTCGTCGGAGTTCGCGGGGTCCATCTGATAGCTGCGGCGGTCGCCGAACTGCGGGGCCGATTCGGCCGCCTGCCGGAACGGGCCGTAGAACGCGGAGGCGTACTTGGCCGCGTAGCTCATGATCGGCAGGTGCTCGAACCCCTCGGCGTCGAGCGCCGCGCGGATCGCCGCGACCATGCCGTCGATCATGCCGCTGGGCGCGATCATGTCGGCGCCGACTCGCGCGTGGCTGGCCGCCTGCCGCGCCAGGTTTTCGAGCGTGGCGTCGTTATCCACATCGGCTCGGCCCGTGCGCTCGTTCACCACGCCGCAGTGGCCGTGGTCGGTGTACTCGCAAAAACAGACGTCGGTGATCACCACCAGATCGCGACGCGACGCATCCTTCACGGCGCGCACCGCTTGCCCGATGATCCCGGCGTCGTCGTCCCAACTGTCGGACCCGACGGCGTCTTTCTGTTCCGGAATGCCGAACAGGATGACGGCCGGGATGCCCAGCATCTCGATCTCGCGGACCTCGTCCGCCAAGAGGTCTACGGTCATCTGGCAGTGCCCCGGCATCGAGGCGATCGGCTGGCGCGTCGCCGTCCCGTGCCGCACAAAGAGCGGCAAGATCAAGTCGTCGGTGCGCAGGTGGTTTTCACGCACCATATCGCGGAGCCGCGGGTGCTGTCTGAGCCGTCGCAGCCGCGTTGCCGGGAACCCCGCCGTGGTCCGCGTGGTGCGGTCGAGTGATGAAGCATCTGTCATGGACATCCTCCAAGGTCGGTGCCTGATGGCCGCTGGAAATTGACTAGAGGCGAGGGCGAGTCCATCATACTGGCTCGCTCCGCCAAACGTCGAACCATTTTTGTACCTTGAGTCAGCCGGAGGCAGCATCATGGCCGATCAGTTTCCCGTTCCGACCAGCATCATCGCGCCGGGCGCCCGCGTCGAGACGGCAACGTTCGTCGCGTTCCTCGAGGGCCCCGCGGCCGACGCCGAGGGACACGTCTACTTTTCCGACATCCGGGCCGACCGCATCATGCGACTGTCGCCCGATGGCACGCTCGGCGTGTTCCGCGAGAACGCCGGCCGCACCAACGGCAACGTGTTCGACCTCCATGGCCGACTCATCTCGTGCGAAGGCGCCGAGTTCGGATCGGGCGGCCGGCGTCGCGTCGTCCGCACCGACATGAGGTCGGGCAAAGTCGAAGTGCTCGTCGATCGCTACGAGGGCAAGCGCCTCAATAGCCCGAACGACGCCACGGTCGACTCCAAGGGACGCATCTACTTCACCGACCCGCGCTACGGCGATCGGTCGGACATGGAGACCGACATCGAGGGCGTGTACCGCATCGATCCCGACGGCAAGGTCACCCGCGTGCTGGCCCAGCCCGCGATTGGCAGGCCAAACGGCATTGCCATCACGCCGGACGATCGCACGCTCTACGTGATCGACGCACACCCGGTCGTGGGCGGCAATCGCCGAGTTTGGGCGTTTGCGATCGGGCTGGACCTGCGACTCACCAACCCGCGAGTCGTCTACGATTTCGCTCCGGGTCGCGGCGGCGACGGCATGGAACTGGACCGCGAAGGGAATCTCTACGTCTGTGCGGGTGTGCTGGCGCCTCGCGGGGCGCATGAGACCGACAAGAATCCGCCGGGCGTCTATGTCATCACGCCCGCCGGCAAGTTGCTCGGCCGCATCCCGGTCCCTGAAGACCTGATCACCAACTGCTGCTTCGGCGGACCCGATTGGAAGACGCTGTACGTTACGGCCGGCAAGACGCTGTACTCGATCCGCGTGAACATCGCCGGCTACCACGCGCACCCGCACGCCGGCCGAGCATGCCCGCAAAGCTCTGACTGATTTGGCAATCTTGACCGAATCGGGGTCATTGTCTATACACGCCGCCCCATGAACTACGGGCAAGATTTCCGGAGCTGGAAGAAGAAGGCTCGGCATGTCGTGCGGCGCTGGGCAGCGCGGCGCGGCTGGGGCCGGCTGCCCGACTTCCTGATCGTCGGTGGCCAGCGCTGCGGCACGACGTCGCTTTATCACTACCTGCGCGGCCACCCGCAGGTGTTGCCTGCACTGCAAAAAGAAGTTCACTACTTCGACGAGAACTTCGACAAAGACATCTCGTGGTATCAGGCGTTCTTTCCTGTCGTGCCGAGCATGGACCCGCGACGGATGCTGACCGGCGGCCGATACCTAACCGGCGAGGCCAGTCCCTATTACATGTTCCACCCGCATGCGCCGAGGCGGATCGCTCAGCTTGTGCCGGACTGCAAGATCATCGCCCTGGTGCGGGACCCGGTCGAACGGGCTTATTCACACTTCACGCACAAGACGCGCAACAAGGTTGAGCAGGAGTCCTTCGAGCAGGCGATCGAGCGCGAGCTTGGCATGATCGATGCGGAAGAGGCGAAGCTGACGGCCGACGAAACCTATCACAGTTTCGCGCATCGCAAGCTGAGCTACCTGAGCCGCGGCGTGTACCACCGCCAGATTGCTCGTCTGTTCGGCTACTTTGGACGGCGTCGCGTGCTGGTGATTTGCAGCGAAGACCTGTTCAGCGACCCCGGGCGCGTGGTCGCCGAGGCCCTGCGGTTCATCGGCGTGGACGACCTGAGTTGGACGCCGAGCGCGTTTCCGAAGCGCAACTTCGAGGGGCAAAAGACCGCGATGAAGCCCGAGACGCGCGAGTTCCTGGTCCGCTTCTTCCACACGCACAACGAGCACCTGTCGGACTTGCTCGGCCGGACCTTCCCATGGCAACAGGCTGCTTGATCGAGCGATGCCTACGCAGCCTGGCGGAGTGGACGGCTGCCGATGAGGTCGGCGTAGAGGTCTAAGTGGCGTTCCGCCACGCTGGCCCATGTGTAGTTCAGGGCCACCTGCTGTGCGTTGCGGCTCAACCGGGCGGCTCGCTGCCGATCGCCGAACATTGCCGCGACGGCCGCGCGCAGATCGTCGACCGATTCGGGCTGTACGATCGATCCCGTGCGGTCGTGTTCGATCAGGTCGCCGACGCCCGCCAGGTTCGTGCCGATCACCGGTCGGCCCGCGGCATAGCTCTCGAGCACCACCAGGCCGAACGACTCCCACACACGAGTTGGAATCACCAGGCTGAGACTGTTCTGAAGCAGCCAACACTTGGTCGCACCGGAAATCCAACCGGCGAAGTGGACCCGATCGCGGAGGTGTAGCTCGGTCGCGAGCGACTCGAGCGCCGCCCGCTCCTCACCGTCGCCGCCGATCACTAGTTGCACGCGTCCGGTGGCGGGCCCGCCCGCGATCGCGCGCAATAGCACATCGACGCCCTTGCGGTGTTTCAGCCGACCCAGGAAGAGCATGTACTCGCCGGGCGCGATCGACGGATCGAGATCGGCCGGCCGGGCGGCCGGTTCGAAGAACGGTTCGAGTTCGACGCCGTTCGGAATATCGACGACGCGGCGTGCGTTCGGGGCGAGTTGCTGATAGCAGTCGCGGGTGAAGCGACTGATCGAGACGAGCACGTCGGCCGATTCGAGGGCCTGGATGTGCCGCTCGCGCAGCACTGGCTTGGCAAGGCGCACGCAGCCTTCGCGCACGTCGCCGCCGTGACTGGTGACGACGATCGGGATGTTCAACGGATCGCGAGCGATCGCAGCCAGGTAGCCGGGCGGATAGACGCCGTGGCAGTGCAGCACATCGAACTGGCACTCGCGGTGCAGCTTGAGTAGGAACCAGCGATACCACGCGACCAGGTAGCGAGTGGAATAGAATCGCGGATGTCGGGCCACGGGGTAGGGCAGTTCGGCGTCGCGGGGCACGAGCGGCAGGCGCGGCCGCGGCGCGAGCACGACCACGTCGTGGCCGCGCGATTGAAACTGGCGAGCCAGCGAATCAACCACGGCCTCCTGGCCGCCGCGCTTGGGCAACGCCGTGTCGGTGTACAGACAGATGCGCATGTTCAGGTCCTCTGCAGCGTGGGAGTGTAGCCGTAGCGGCGGTTCATGCGGCCGGCCGCGACGCTGAAGATCATCAGTTGCCAGTCGGACAGCTTCGTCTTCCATCGTTCGTCGACGAACGTGGCCGGAGTGGTCTTGTCGTAGTAGTTCAGGTCGAGATCGCCGCCCTTGCCCGGCCGGCCTTTGGGCAACTCCGGCAGTTTGGTGTTCGTCATCTTGGCCAGCGAAAAGAGCGTTCCCTTGTTGCCGCCGAGGAAGTGTGGGCTGCGCTTCCAGTACTCGAGCATCTCTTCTTCGAATGGCACACCGATGAAGTCGCAGATGCGAGCGAGGCCCGCCGGCTTATCGGCGAGCAATCGCTCGTAGATGACGGAGAATCCGTGCGCCGAGTCGTGGCGGGCCAGGATGCGCTCCTTCTTCTTGTTGCTGCGCACCCACTGACGGGCCGCGCGCCAGATCGACCGTTCGGGGTGGCGCTTCAGGATGCTGCACGCCACGGCGCGGCCGTCGCGCACGAGGTGAATGAACCGCGATTCGATCGCCGGGTGCGCCTGGTCGCCGAGGAACTCGCGCGGATTGTTCACCACCAGAATGCGTCTGCCCGTGATGCGACTGATCTGAAGGTAGGGGTTCTCGCTGCTCTGGTGATCGAACCGGCTCCAGATCGGGCAGTCGTCAGCGTGTAGCTTGCAGACGGCGCGGCCGCGGCGTTGGATGCTCTTGATCTCGCCGATGCCGAACATCTTCGAGTGCGAACCGAGAATCAGGTTCAGCCAGGTGCTGCCCGAAAACGACACGGCCATGATGTTGACGACCGTGACTTTGCTGGGATCGGGTTCGGTCATTGGGCGACTCTCCTCCTTGATGTGTCGCGTGTTCCGACGACTGGTTTGAGCGGCGGCCTTGTAGCTCATGTGGCGAAAACGGTCAAGCCAGGCCGTGCGTTGACTCAATCAGCGGCTTCTGATATCGACCCGCCTCCGAGTTTTTGGCCCGTGAAACGGGCGAGTTCTGTTCTTGAGGCAGGAGTCACGGATGACCGAACGCAGGGAGTGGCGGTTCGCAGTGGACTGGCGCGCGGCGGCGAAGATCGATCGGACGGAAACGATTTGGTCGGGGCTGGGGCTGAGAAGAAGTTTGAAGCGCCGGGTCGCCAGCATGTTCTACTGCCTGCCCGACACGGGCGTGTTCGGTCTGACTCCGCTGCGTACGCACATCGCGGTTTGCGGCTATCCGCGTTCGGGCACGACGATGATGTTGATGATGCTCGAGTACGCGCTGCCGCGAGCCAAGCGGTTTGGCCACGAGCAGTCTGGCTGGCGTGCGGCGGCGGCGGCGTGGCGCAATCACGCGGTCATGGTCTCGAAGGCGCCGAACGACGTGTTCAAGCTGCACCGCCTCCGGAACTTCTACGGCAATCGGGGCGCGGCATTTCGCCCGATCTTGATGCTGCGCGACCCGCGCGACGTGCTGACCTCGCGCCACGTCATCACCGGCAACGAACGCTACTTCGTCGACATCCCGCAGTGGAAGGACTACACCGCGTACATCCAGCACTACCTGAACGATCCCGACGTGCTCGTCGTCCGTTACGAGGATTTCGTGGACGATGTGGACGGCTGGCAGACGCGGATCGAGTCGTTCGCGGGCGAGAGGTTCGATCGGCCGCTAAACCAGTTCTTCACGGAAGAGCGTTCCGACTTTCGCACGCGCGCGCTGAACGGCGTGCGCCCTGTCGACACGAAGTCGGTCGGGCGATGGTGCAAGCCTGAACACCGGGCGCGGTTGGATGAAATCCTGTGCGACGTGCCGGAGTTTCCCCAGGTGCTGATCGATTTGGGTTACGAGCAAGACCAGTCTTGGACCGACCGACTGCCAGAGCCGGCGGGTTCGTCGGCCTCACCAGCGCGAACTGCGGCCTGACGGTCTAAGCTCCAAATCACAAGCACCAAGTCCCAAACAGGCTTCGAATCCCAAGTTCCAAACGCGAACGCTGAGTCGCCCCTCGGTTGTCTGCCTCGTTTGGAGTTTGAAGTTTGTTTGGGATTTGGTGCTTGTGATTTGGAGCTTACTCACGCTGCCCGGACCAACCGCGTGTCGAATTGCTCGGCGTCCAGAAACGGGGCGAACGGTCCGCGCCCGCAGATCAGCCGGCCGACGCGGTAGCGCCACTTCTTGTTCCACCGCAGCGGCTGACGGGCGTACTGTCCGATCCGGCGGCGAAACATCGCGTGCTGCTGCTCGGTGATGGTGGCATGGTCGGGCCCGACCGCCACCGCCCACACGTCGAGTGGCCGTTTTTCGGGTCCGTGATAGCCGATGATCTTCGTCGGGAACTGTTCGAGCAGCAGACGGAACGCCTCGGGCGTAAACCGCCAGTAATCGTTGGGATAGGCGTGAATGTGCAGGTGAAACGGGCAACTCACGATGACCATCCCGTCGCGACGCAGCACGCGGTGGATTTCCTCGAAGCCCCGCCAGAATCGCTGCACATGCTCGAACAGGTTGAGTGCCACGACGGCCCCGACCGAGCGATTAGGCCGTGGCAGCCGTTCGACGTCTTCGACGGAGTCGACTCCGGGTCCGGGGCGAATGTCGATGCCGGTGAACTGGCTGCCCGGAAAGAGTCCGCGGAGATCCGCGATTCGCTCCTGGCCGGCAACCTGGAACGAACCGACTTCCAAGATGGGCTCGGGAAACTCGAACGTCTCCGCCGCCGCCCGCATCACACCGGCGATGAACTTGTTCATGGGCCTGTTGCCCGTCTAGGCCGCGACGCGCGGCGGTTCCACGGTGGTTCGTTCGGCGCGGTCGCGACGGACGGCGCGTATCGAATTCAGACGATGGGCCACCGACCACACGTACATCAGGATGAACATCGCGAGGAAGAACTCTTTCAACTCGGCGTGGCGGCCGTCGAAGAACATCTCGCCGTACCAAGTTTGGGTGGAATGCTTGCCGTCGTAGCGTCCATAGGCTTTTTGCGGCAGGCCGCTCAGCACGGCCAGCAGGCCGCTGGGCAGCGCGGCCACCGTCGGCACGAGCCACGCCAGCCGGCTGGTCTGCGGGTCCCAGGCCCGCCGGCGGGTCCACAACGCGATTGGCATGACGACCCCGCAGAACGCCGCCAGCGTCAACAGGCCGCGCGGGACCTGATCGAACAGGCCCGATGTGTTGTGCAAGTTGGTCTCGTTCTGGTCGTTTAGCTTCGCCCAGCCCTCGGGTGTTGGCCAGTGGAAATAGTTCTGTCCCCAACTGCACTCCTCGCCCCCAAAGTACAGCGCACCGGCTGCGATCGCCAAGCACCACCACCCCAACTTTGCGGCCGGGAACTCCCGACGCCGGCGAAACATCGCCAGCCCCATCACGACGGCGGGCGCAAGGCACAACACCGTTCCCTGCTCCAGCAGGCCGTGTTCATGGCGGCGGATGTAGGTCCGGTAGGCGCCGGGGTCGGCCAGTGCGATGGCCAGACAGATTCCGAAACTCACCAGCGGCAAACCGAGCCACACGGCCGGTCGCAAGTCGCGCATGGAAACCTCCCTCAAGGTTGGCTGCGGCTGATACTGCAATCGCACGGATCGGTCAAGCGAGGTTGCACGTGGAGAATCTTCAGACCGTCTTGTTCCGTTTCGCGAGACCCGCTAGCATCCCGCCTCATTTCACGTCTGCGGGCTCGGCAGGGAGGACCGGTTTCATGAGAGCGATCGGACTGGTTGAGGCGTACGATCACGTCTGCTGTCGATATAGGTTGCGCGGTTTTGCTCCGCACTTGGCCCCGCGCGGGTGGCGAGTGGACGTACGCCCCATGGGTTGCGGACTGATTGACCGGCCGCTCCAACTACGCGAAGGCCACGATGCCGACACGATCATTCTGCAGCGCCGCTTGCTGTCGTGGCTGGAACGAAAATACTTGAAGTGGAACGCTCGGCGGCTCGTGTTCGACTTCGACGACGCGATGCAGTACCGCGATTCGTTCTCGCCGTCGTTCACTCGCAAGGGTCCGCACTGCCGGCGTCGTGCGAGACGCTTTTCGGGCACCGTACAGTTGGTCGATGCGGTTATCGCAGGCAACTCGTACCTCGCCGACCTCGCCAAGGAACATACTGACGCCGACCGCGTTCATGTGGTGCCAACGTGTGTGAACCTGTTGCGCTACCCGCGTGTGGCCGAGCACCGCGAGCGCGACACGATCGAGCTGGTGTGGATCGGCTGTTCCAGCACGCTGCGCGCCCTGGAGAAGGACCAACTTCGGTTCGAGCAGATCGGCCGGTACGTCACCGGATCGCGACTCAAGGTGATCTGCGATTCGTTCCCCCCGTTCAAGCAGTTGCCGGTCGTGCCTGTGCGCTGGTCCGAGGCGATCGAGGCGGATGAACTGGCGCGGGCCGACATCGGCGTCAGTTGGCTGCCCGACGACGTCTGGAGCCGCGGCAAGTGTGGACTAAAGATCCTGCAGTACATGGCCGCCGGGCTGCCGGTCGTGACCAATCCGGTCGGCGTACACAGCGACATGGTCGAACACGGGCGAAGCGGTTTTCTGGTCGAGTCGATTTCGGACTGGATCGAGGCGATCAGCACGTTGGCGGCCGATCCCGATCTGCGTCGGACGATGGGCCGCCGCGGTCGGCAGATCGTCGCCGAGCGATACGCGGTCGCGCGGTGGAGCGGTGCGTTCGAGCGGATACTGCGCGGCGAGCACACCGAGCCGGCGACCCGTCCGGAGTTTATCAAGGGGGCGAGTCGGCTGGTGCCGGCGCTGGTGGGATGAGCGGTTATCTCTCGATTCGTTTCGGTGATGTGCACTGGCGCGTGCGTGCCGACGCGGCCGATTCGCTGTTCGACCGCGAAGGGCTGCGCCTGCCGACCTGGCTGCGGGGCGGCCAGGCGTCGATCGTCAAACAAGGGCCGCACCGCACCGTCTACCGCGTGCAACTTCCCGAACGCAGCGTCTATGTAAAGCACTACCGCGTCGCCGATACGCGTGCGATGCTCAGCCAGTGGGCCCAATCGTCGAAGGGCCGTCGCGAGTGGAACCGAATCGCCCAAGCGGCCGGCTCGTCGATCCCCACGCCTGTGCCGCTCGCCCTGGGCGAACAGCGCCGCGCGGGACTGGTGCTCGAAAACTTCCTGGTCACGGAAGCAATCGAGGGCGTCGAGCAACTCGACCAGTTCGTGCAGCACGCGCTGCCTCGCATCTCGGAGCCGGACCAATCGCGCGCGAGGCGACGGCTCGCCGAAGAGCTTGCCGAACTGGCCGCCCGCGCTCACGTCGCCGGTATCATCAACCCCGACCTGCACTCGGGCAACGTGCTGGTGCGGCAATGCGGCAACGATGTCGAACTGTTTCTGATCGACCTGCACGCCGCGGCCGCCGCGCGCCGACTTGGCTGGCGCCGTTCGCGCAGCGACCTGCTCGCGCTGGGCATTGACTTTCTCACCTTGGCCCGCGGCATCGACCGGGCGCGGTTTCTGCGGCATTACGTGCGCCTGCGTCGCGAACTCGGTTTCGATTGGAAAGAAGTCGCCGCCGACCTCGACGACGACCTTTGGCGCCGCGCGCGGTGGCATTGGCGAAAACTGGATTACCGCTGCGTCAGCAACAACCGCCGGTTCTTCTATCGCAACATCGGCGTCGCCAACGGCTACGCGGTCACCGAGCTGGGCGAGGCCACGTTGCTCGCCCTGCTGCGCGACCCCGACGCGCCGTTCCGTAATCCGGCCGCCGTCGTGATCAAGGAGTCGCCGTCCACTTCGGTCATTCGACTGCCGATGGCCGTCGGCGGTCGGTCGACCGAGGTGATCTACAAACGATTCAATTGTACGAAGTGGGTGGACCGGTTGAAGGCGACGCTGCACCACAGCCCGGCACTCCGAGCGTGGCAGGCGGGCCACGGGCTGCTCAACCGCCGCCTCCCCACGCCACGCCCGCTCGCCGTGATCGAACGCACGCCCCACGCCCTGGTGCGCGAGACCTACGTGATTACTCAGGCGCTCAGCGACTCTATGAACCTGCGCGACTACATGATCGACGTGGTCGCCCACTTGCCGGCCGATGAGCGGCGTCGCCGGGTCCGTTTCCTGGTGCGAGCGGTCGCCCGGCTCGTCCGTCAGATGCACGACCGGTACACATCGCACCGCGACCTGAAGGCCGCGAACTTCCTGGTCACGACGAGCGGCGCAGACGACGAGCATCCGCAGCTTCAACTGATCGACTTGGCCGGCGTCCAGATTTGGCGCCGCCTGCCCAAGGCTCGCCGCGTCCAGAACCTCGCCCGCCTGCTCTTAAGCCTGTTCAGTTGTCCCAATGTCACGCGCAGCGACGGCGTCCGGTTCTTGCGCGCCTACCAGCCGGGCCGATCGACGGGATCGAGCGGCTGGAAGCAACTCTGGCGCGAACTCGAACCACTCATGCTCCGCAAGATTGAGAAGAATCGCAGCCTGAGCCGACCGCTCACGTGATCCGACCCGTCTGACCGGTCCGACTGGACTGACTGGTCCGACTACGTCTGACCGGTCCGACTGGTCTGACTAGTCTGAGGACCGATCCCGACGTTGACTCAAGCTCCCGCTTCGGCGTAGCATGCTGTGCTTTCTTCTGACTACGAGAGACCATGAAACGAACCGATATCCGAAACGTGGCGATCATTGCCCACGTCGATCACGGCAAGACGACGCTGGTGGACCAGATGCTGCGCCAGAGCGGGATGTTCCGCGCCGAGCAGCTCGATCGGCTGGCGGGCGGCCAGCACGGGCTGATCATGGATTCCAATCCGATCGAGCGCGAGCGCGGCATCACGATCTTGTCGAAGAACTGTGCCGTGACCTATCACGCGCCGGACGGCGAAGTGTTCAAGATCAACATCATCGACACGCCGGGCCACGCCGATTTCGGCGGCGAGGTCGAGCGCGTGCTCAAGATGGCCGACGGCTGTCTGCTGTTGGTCGATGCGTTTGAGGGCCCGATGCCTCAGACGCGGTTTGTGCTCAAGAAGGCGTTTGAGTGTGGGCTACGGCCGATCGTCGTGGTGAACAAGATCGACCGGCCCGACGCGCGGCCTCAGGATGTGGTGAACGAGACGTTCGACCTGTTCGTCGAGCTGGGCGCCGACGACGCCGCGCTCGACTTCCCGATCATCTACGCATCGGGCCGCGAAGGTTACGCGGGCCTCGCGCCCGATCAGCTCGAGCAGTCGATCCGACCGTTGTTCGAGACGATTATTCGCCACGTGCCCGTGGCCGACGCCGACCCGACGGCGCCGCTGCAGCTCCTGGTCACCACGCTCGATTACAGCGACTACGTCGGCCGCATCGCCATCGGCCGCGTGTTCGCCGGCACTCTGCGCAAGAACCAGCGAGTGACGATGATCAAGCGCGACGGCAGCCACGTAGGCGGTTCCGTCGTCGGACTGCTGCAGTTCGACGGCCTCGGCCGTAGCGACGCCGACGCCGTCACGGCCGGCGACATCTGTGCGATCGTTGGCCTCGAGGACGTGGACATCAGCGACACCGTGACCGACCCCGAGACGCCGATCGCGCTGCCGTCGATTCAGGTGGACGAGCCGACGCTGCACATGATCTTTCGCGTGAACGATTCGCCGTTTGCCGGTCGCGACGGCCGATACGTCACGAGTCGCCAGCTTCGCGAGCGACTTGCCAAGGAGTTGCAGTCCAATGTGGCGCTGCGAGTCGACTTCGACACCGGCTCGATGGACGAGTTCCTGGTGTCGGGCCGCGGTCTGTTGCACCTGTCGATCCTCATCGAGAACATGCGGCGCGAGGGCTACGAACTGGCCGCCGGCAAGCCCGAGGTCATCCTGAAGCATGTGGACGGCAAGACGCTCGAGCCGATCGAGTACCTGGTGATCGATGTGCCGCTCTATCACCTAGGGAGCGTGATGGAGCTGGTCGGCAACCGGCGCGGCGAGTGTACGCGCATGGACACGCGCGACCAGGCGGCCCACTTGGAGTTCACGATCCCCGCGCGCGGGCTGATCGGGCTGCGCAGTCGCATCATGACCGTCTGCAGCGGCGAGGTCGTGATGCACCACAACTTCCACTCTTACCAACCGATGCGGGGCTTGATCCCCGGCCGAGCCAACGGCGTCATGATCGCGAGCGAGTCCGGGGTTGCCACGGCCTACGCCATGGATAACCTGCAGCAGCGTGGCACGCTGTTCGTCGGCCCGCAACAGCCGGTTTACGAGGGTCAGGTGGTGGGCGAGCATTGCCGCGAGAACGACTTGCCGGTAAACGTCTGCCGCGAAAAGAAGCTCACCAACATGCGGGCCGCCGGCAGCGACAAGAACATCCTGCTCAAGCCGCCTCGCGAGCTGACGCTGGAAATCGCGCTCGAGTACATAGACGAAGACGAGCTGGTCGAGGTCAGCCCGGGTGCGATCCGGCTCCGCAAGCGGCTGCTCACCGAAACCGAGCGCAAGCGGCAGCAACGCCGCGCCTGAGCTGAAGGAGCGGTACGGCCTTTCGCCCCGGCGCTCAGCATCGCTTCGTCCCTATCCTCCATGCCTTCAGGTAGTGGGTCCAATTGAATGGCATGACCCAAGGCATCTCTGGATTCAATGGACCCACTAGCTGCCTTCGGGCCAATGGCGGCCCAAACGGCGCTTATGCACAGTAGGTCGCCGTGTCTCCGCGTTTTCCCCGGCGGCTGAGCGTGGTCGGCGGTTTTTTGGCAACCAGCGGGTGATTTCCACCGCCCACCGGGTCATAATTACTGTGCCGCATTGAATAGGGTCTGAAATCGGCCTGGGTCGTTTAACCCGCAGCCGCAGGCGAGGCATGGCTGGCGCTTGTTGTGCCTCGCCTATGGCTGCGGGTTAAACGAATTCGGACCCCTTTCAATGTGGAGCAGTAATAATGATACCGACCGGTCGACCCGACTTGGAATGATCGCATGTCGAAAGTGGTAGTCATTGATTGGGGATCGCGACACATTCGCTTGCTGGAAGGCGAATCGCGCGGCGGGCGTGTGGCCGTCCGCCGGCTAGCGACGGTGCCTGCGCCGGTGCTGTCGGAGGCGGCGAGTGACGCCGCTCGCGGGCCGGATCAGCCGGTCTTGGGCGAGTTCGCGTCTGCTGGTGCGGCGGTTATCGGCCTTGTCGAGCGTTCCCAGGCCGTGCTGCGCGACCTGCGCGTGCCCGATGCGTCGGCCGCGGAGATGCCGGGCATCGTTCGGTTCCAGGCGATGCGCGAACTGAGCTTCCCGGTCGATGAGGCGGCGATCGACTTCGACATGGTTGGGCCGGCCGACGCCGACGGCCAGCGGCGGGTCATCCTGGCCGCACTGAATCAAGAAGTAATCGACCGCTACCGCCGGACGATCCAGGCCTCGCGACTATCGCTGGGCCGACTCGGCCTGCGACCGTACGCCACGTGGCGCGCGTATTGTGCGCTGAGCGGTGCGCCGGCTGAGGCCGTGTTGGTGGTAACCGTGTCGGGCGAATCGGTTGAGCTCACGATCGGTCGCGGCGACAGCGTCCTGTTCAGTCGGGCGACGCTGTTGCGAGCGACCACCGAGTTGGGCGCGGGCGGTTTCGATCCGGTGCTCGCGCTATTCGGCGAGGTGCGGCGCACGTTGGCCGCGTTTGCGAACCAGATGCCGGGCATCGCCGTCGGGCGCGTCGCCGTCGCCGCGTGCGAAGGCGAACATCGGGCGCTCGTCGACACGCTGAAGTCGGAATCGGTCGTCGAGGTGGAGCGGTTCGACCCGTTGTCGGTCGTCGACTTCGTCCGTGGAGTCTCGAAACCAGCCGGCGGCGAAACGTTGGCGGCGGGCGACTACGTGGCGACGATCGGCGCAGCCTTGGCCGCAAACGAGCCGTGGCCGATCGACTTCCTGAATCCCAAGCGGCCGGTCGTGGTGCGCGATCGACGCAAGCCGGCCATGCTGATCGCCGCCGCGGCGGCCGTCGTGCTGATCGCCGGCGCGTACGGGTTCGCGCAGCTCAAGATATCCCAAGGCCGAAGCGAGATCCGCAAACTCACGCAAGAGCAGACCGCGCGACAGAAGAACCTTCGCGAGGCTGGCGAGGTCGTGCGGCAGCATCAGGCCGTCGCCGATTGGAGAGCGGCCGAAGCCAACGTGCTCGACGAGTTGCGGCGATTGACCGACCAGTTCCCCGACACCAAAGACATGCACGCCACCGCCGTCACGGTCATCGGCGACTCGAACCTGGGCGGTGACGGTGAGATCATGCTCGAAGGCGTCGCTCGTCAGCCGCTGCCGATCAGTTCGTTCCACAACAAGCTGAACCGCGGCGACCACTACCGGGCCCAGCCGACCGGCCCGGTCCAGGCAAGCAGCAAGGGCGGCGACTATCGCTACACATTCAAATCTAATGTGACGGTCAGACCAGCCAAGGTGGTTGCCAAATCCGCCGAGGTCAAGACCGACGCCGGGCCGGCGCCCAAGTCGCAGGCCAAGCCCCAGACGCCGGCGACCAAGACTCAGCGTCAGCCGTCCGCGGCCGCCAAACCCGCCAACAACGAAGCACCCAAGACCTGACTATGAACCGACGCGAACAGATGCTGCTGCTTGCCGTGCTGGCGATCATCGCCGGCTACGGATTCGTTACGCTGGTGAATCGCGTATTCCTGCGGCCGTTCGACACCCAGCAGGCGCAGATCGCGGCACTTAAGACCGATATCGCCAGCAAGCGACGCCAAATGGACGAGGCGCTCAAGGACCGCGCGGAACTGGCCCAATGGGAGAAATCCAGTTTGCCGGGCGATGTCCAGATCGCCCAAGGGCTGTACCAGGAATTCCTGCTGCAGCTCATGAAAGACTGTCGCATCGACGACGGCGTACTGACCGCTGGCAAGACGCAGCGCGGAAAATACTTCACGCGAGTGCCGTTCACGGTCACGGGCAAGGCTTCGCTCGAAAACCTGACTGACTTGCTCTATCGGTTCTACCAGCCTGACCTGTTGCACCAGATTCGTCGGGCGACGGTCCGCCGTACGCGCGAGGGATCTGGAGGCAAGCTGGATCTGATGCTTGTCGTCGAGGGACTCGCCCTGCACACGGCGGCGGTGCGCGAGGACTTGCTTGATGACCAAAGGCGATCGAGCGGGCAGCTTCTGGCCGGCGCTCCGCGCGAGACGTTCCAACTGATCTCGCGCAAGAACATCTTCGAACCGTACCGTGAGACACCGCCGCCGCGCCAGGATACGCCGCGGCCCAGGGACCCCGAACCCGACGCCGCTCGCTACGTGCACTACACGGGGTTCACCCAGTCGGGTGACGGACCCGAGGCGTGGCTGTACAATAGGCTGACGAACGAAAGCCGAATCGTCCGACCGGGCGATTCCTTCAACTTTGGGGGCGTCAAGGCGCGGCTGACCAACGTTGGACCGTCCGTGATTACGATTGAATCGGACAGCAAGACCTGGAACCTGCGACTTGGCAAGAGCCTGCGTGACATGCAGGCCGCAAGCTTGGTGCCGGTGGCCGACACACCCGCGGTGAACGGCGCTGCTGCGCCCGCGGTGAATGGCGCCACAACCGAGGTCAAGGAACCAGCTAAGGACAAGAACGAGGCCGCTGGGCCGTAGGCCTAACTGATAGTCTGGGCCGTTTCGTGGGTCACCGCGGGGCGGCTCGATGTTCTTTTCCTCATGCACGGGGTCCGATGGGGTCGATTCTAAGGGTGACTCCGCCCGCATCGGTAATAGGAAGAGTGCCGGGTTAATCGAACAGGCCCGCGCGTGTGCTGTTCGAGCGAAGCCCTGTTGAGGATGACTTCCATGTTGTACGCCAGGCGATTGGCCATGGCAGGCGTGGCGGTGTTTGGTTCCGTGCTTTGGCTTCAGGCGCAAGATCCGAAGTCAGAGGCGGAAAAGAGCGCCCCGGTCCCAGCAGCCAAGCCGGCCAGCGAACCCGCATCGCAGCCGGAGGCGTCGCCCGCGCCGCCGCAAGACCCGCCGGCCGCGCCCCCGCGCCGCGAACCGATCGATCCCGACGCTCGCGAGATTCAATTCAGCTTCGTCACTCAACCGTGGGAAGGCGTGCTGCAATGGATCGCCGAGGTCGCCGGTCTGTCGCTCCAAATGGACGTCAAGCCGAGCGGAACGTTCAACTACATCAACGACCCGCGAAAGTACACGCTCGGCGGGGCACTCGACGTGCTCAACGCTCAGCTCCTGCCCAAGGGCTTCACGCTCATCCGCAAGGGCAACTACCTGAAGGTGGTCCCGCTCGAGGAGGGAATCCCGGCCGACCTGGTCCCGCGGATCACGCCGGTCGAATTGGACAGTCGTGGCGAGAGCGAGTTTGTCAGCGTGATCTTCCCGGTCAAGAACGTCTTGGCGAAGGCTGCGGCGGAAGAGGTGAAGAACCTCGTTGGCAAGTACGGCAAGGTCGTGCCGCTCGATTCGGTGAACCGGCTGATGATCACCGACACGGCCGGCAACGTGCGGCTGATGCGCGACCTGCTCGATCAGATCGACGGCGAAGGGTCGGCGCTGCAATCCAAGACGCGCATCTTCCAACTCAAGTACACGGTCGCGAGCAAGGTCGAGGTGATGCTGCGCGACGTGCTCGGCATTCAGCCGCGTTCGACAACCGGGTCGCAGTCGGGTTCTCGCTCGAGCGGCGACCCGCGCGACGAATGGCGTAGCCGCATGCGCGAGATGATGGAACGCGGCGGCGGTCCGTTTGGAATGATGTTCGGCGGCGTCGACAGTGGCGGCGGGTCGCGTGGATCGGGTGGCGGCGACGAAGAACGCCGCGACCGTGGCGGCGACAGTCGGCGAAGCGATCAACAGCAGCAGCAACAACAGAGCGTGTACCTGGCCGTCGACGACCGGCTCAACCAGATTCTGGTCAAGGCCCCGGCCGACACGCTCGCCCTGGTCGATGAGATCATCTCGAAAGTCGATGTGCCGCGCGAGGGCGAAGACCCGTTCAAGCCGCGCGAGCCGCAGACGCCGACGGTGCGCGTGTATCGGCTGTCCGACGGTGACGCGCAGAGCCTAGTGACGGCTTTGCAGGCGATCTTCCAGAACACGCCCGGCGTGCGGTTCTCAGCCGACCAGGCGAACAATGCCGTGGTCGCGGTGGCCACGCCCGACGACCAGAAGGCGATCGCCGAACTGGTTCGCGATTTCGAGAACGACGAACGCGACTCGATCGTCCTCGCACTGTCCGTGCTCGAAGCGTCCGCCGTGACTGACCTGTTGACCAACGTGTACGCCTCGACGCAGCGCGACTGGCGTGGCAACCCGGTTCCGAGGCCGGGCCAGCCGCGCGTCGTGGCCGACATCGGCCGCAACCAGATCATGGTCCGCGGATCGAAGAAACAGATCGAAGACATTCGCGGCATGCTCGCCTCGCTCGGCGAGACCCAATTGACGGCCGCGTCGTCGTCGGACCGCATTCGAGTGGTACCGCTGACGTCCACCGACCAGCGGGCCTTGTCCGAGGCGCTCATGAAGATCTGGCCCACGGTCCGGCCGAACAACCCGATCCGCATCATCGAACCGGGCAAGCGGCCGGCGGCGAACGGCGATCCGACGGCCGCGCCAAAGGACGCCCCGGCGCCCGACGAGACGTACAAGCCGAACACGCCCTCGAGCCGGCCCAGCGGGCGACAACCCGAACGGCCCGCTCCGCCGCCCAGCGAATCGGGTCGCACGGCGCGCGACGCCGAGTCGCCGGTGCGGTTGGCCTCGTTCGTCGCCACAACCGACGACCCTCAGGAACCGATTCCGCCGGCAGCGCCGGCCAAGCCCGCCGACTCCACTCAGCCGCCGGGCGACGACGACGGTGCGCCTGTCGTGGTGGCATTCGGACCCGACAACATCGTCGTCGCATCGGACGACCCGGCCGCCCTCAACGCATTCATGAACCTGCTCAAGTCGCTCACGCGCGGCGGCGGCGCCGCGGGCGGCTCAGACTACACCGTCTACTACCTTAAGGCCGCCGACGCCACAGCGATCACCACCACGCTCAACGACCTGTTGGGCATCTCCACAGTTTCGTCGTCGTTCTCGTTCTTTGGCAGCCAGCGCCAGCAGCCGACGACCAGCCTAAAGATCGTGCCCGACGTGCGAACCAACTCGCTGATCATCGTGGGCAGTTCGGCCGAGGTGACTCGCGTGACTCAGCTTCTCGAAGTGCTCGACCGGCCCGACGCTCCGCAATCCGGCGCGGTCAGTCAACCGCGGATCATCCCGGTCCGGTTCGGAATCGCCACGCAGATTTCTCAGGTGATTCGCGACGTGTACGCCAACCAGATCACGGCGGGCGGCCAGGGCAGTTCGCGATTCACCGTCGGCTTCGGCGGGTTTGGGCAGAGCGGGCCGGGCGGCTCGAACAGCCCGGCCGGGGCGCGCGGCACGTTGTCGATCGGCGTCGATGAAAGCTCGAACAGCCTGGTGGTCTCGTGCTCCGAGCGGATGTTCGAGGAAGTGCGTCAGCTTGTCGAGTTGCTCGACACCGCCGCAAACGACACTCAGCGGACCGTGGAGATCGTCACCGTGCGCAACGCCGCCCCGACGGCCGTGCAAGACGCGCTGAACGGATTGATGGGAATCCAGACGACGAGCCAGCGCGGCTCCGACTCACGCAGCAGTTCGAGCCGAAGTAGCTCAGGGTTTCCGGGCGGCGGATCGCCGATGCCCTTCGGCGGTTTTCCCGGCGGATTTCCCGGTGGATTCGATCGCGGTGGTTCCGACCGAGACCGCGGCGGCGATCGCGGCAGCGACGGCGACCGCTTCCGCCGTGAGATGTTCGACCGCATGTTCCGTGGCGGCGACCGCGGGAGAGATTAGCGGAGCTTCAAGGGATTGGTCGGTTGGTGGGGTGGGCATTCTGCCAAGCCAGCAATGTCCTCGAAGCGACGCGTGAGTGAGAGGAACAGAATTATGAGGCTCAGCGTCTACGGATGGACGTCGGTCGTCGTGCTCGTCGGAGCCGCATGTCTTGGCGTGGCTGGAGATGAGCCGGCCACGTCTTCGCCTCGCGCTGTTCGCGCGAAGCAGGCAGCCAAGGCCGAATCCGCTCGCCCGGTCGTGTCGCAATTCGCGCGCAAGCCGGTGCAACGAGTTGCGCTGGCACAGGAACCTCGCACTCCCGCCGTACCGGCCGACGCGCAGCCTCCTCAACCGCCGACTCGGCCTGGTTCACAAATGGTCCAGCCGCCCGACTCGGCCGAGGTGCCGTCGTTTGTCGGCAATGTCGATATCCAGGCGCTCGACCAACTCGGCATCGTGATCATTCGCGGCAATCCTCAAGATGTGGAGAGCATGCGGAAGCTGATCGAGAAGATCCAGGAGATCGCTGCGGGCGTCGAGCCGTTTGTGCGCGTCTTTCAACTCAAACGCGCTTCGGCCACTCAAGTCCGCGACACGATCAACGAACTGTACTCTGGATCGACGCCGACCAGCGGCGGTGCAGCGACGCCGCTCGGCTCGCAGGCCGCGGCGGCGACCACTCGCTCGACGCAAGGACTCAGCACATCGGCCCTGAAGCAGTTTCAGATTGCCGCGGACGAACGGACCAACACGCTGCTGGTCCAGACCAGTCCGCAGATGATGGAAGAGCTGGCCAAGCTGATCGCGCGGCTCGACGTCGACTCGGCCCCGACGGTGAATGAAGTGCGAGTGTTTCACCTGAAGAACGCTGAGCCTCAAGAGGTGGCCGACGTCCTGAACGAGGCGGTCGGCAGCAGCACGTCGACCACGACGACGGGCGGCGGCGCGGGCGGTCTGGCCGCGCTCGGTTCGGCGGCGGCCGCGGGCGGAGCGGGCGGCGATTCGACGCTCGCCGGTCGCACGGCCGTTCTGAAGTTCGTGCCGATGGACGACCAGGGCAGGGCGGTCCAATCGGGCATCCTCGACGAAGTGCGCGTGACGCCGCAGGTGCGGACGAACAGCATCGTCGTGTCGGCCCCCGCGTCGGCCATGGACTTGCTCGCGGCGATCATCGCGGAGTTAGACAAGCCGCCCCAAATCGTCGCGGCGGTGAAGGTGTTCCAGCTCAAGAATTCCGACGCGAACAACATGCGGCTCACTCTGGCCGACCTGTTCGACCTCGAGACGACAAGCACCACGGGCGCGGGCGGCGCCGCCGGACTCGGCGGCGCGACCGGCGTCCAGAACGCCCAGTTCCAGCGGCCCATCGCTACGAGCACGGGCGATCAACCGCCCGTCTCGATCCGCGTCGCCGTGGACTCGCGCACCAACAGCCTGATCGTCACCGGCCCCGAGAACTCACTGCTTTCGGTCGAGGCGGTCATTCGCAAACTCGACCTCAGCGACATCCACAACCGCAGAAGCATGGTGTACCGCCTGAAGAACGCACGCGCCGCCGATGTTGCCCTGGCCCTCACCGATTTCTTCACGAACAAGCGAACGATCGAAGGCCAACAGCAGCAGGTCGCCGGCGGCCAAACAGGCCAACTGGTCGGCGCGTATCAGCGACTCGAGCAAGACGTGGTGGTGGTTGCGCTCGACAACGCCCTGGCCGCGTCGCTCACCACCGCGAACGTCACAACGCCGCCGTCGGTGACCACCGACAACCAGGGCGTTAGCAACATGCTGCTCATCAGCGCGTCGCCGCGTTACTACGACCAGGTGCTCCAGATGATCGAGGAGCTCGACGCGCCGCAGCCGCAGGTGCTGATCCAGGTGGTGATCGCCCAACTGACGCTGAGCGACGACTTCGAGTTCGGTCTGGAGTTTGGCCTGCAAGACGGGCTGATGTTCGACCGTGGCGGCGCCAGCACTGATGCAACCACCGGCCTGGCCACGCTCGTTCCGGGCTTCAACTTCAACACCAGCCCGGTTCCGGGCGTACCCAACTCGGTGGCGACGCGGCCGGACAATGTCGCCGGCCAGGGTCTGACCAATTTCAGCCTGGGCCGCGTCGGCATCGACGGGCTGGGCGGCCTGGTGCTCACCGCCAGTTCGGGCAACGTGAGCGCCCTGTTGCGCACGCTGCAGGCCAACGGGCAGCTCGAGGTGATCAGTCGGCCGCAGATCATGACGCTGGACGGGCGCACTGCTCGCGTCCTTGTCGGCGAGCGGTTCCCGTATGTCGGAGCGGTCACGCCAGGAACTACCGCCGTGACGGCGTCGGTGAGCTTTCAGGACATCGGCGTCGTGTTGACCGTCAAGCCCAGCATCACGCCCGACGATCGCATTTACATGGAAGTGGTTCCTGAGATTTCCGAGCTGCGCGAGACCATCGTGGTGAACCAGATTGTGACGACGACGGGAACCGTGGCTCAGGAGGCGCCACGGACCACGACGACCTCGGCGAACACCGTGGTCAGCGTGGGCGACGGCCAGACGATTGTGTTGGGCGGCTTGATCCAGAAGCGCAAAAATGAATTCGTCCGCAAGATTCCGTGGCTCGGCGACCTGCCGCACCTGGGTTTCCTGTTCCGCTACACGCAGGACCGCGAGCTGCGGCAAGAACTGCTGATCGTCATGACGCCGCACATCATCCGCACCGACTCGGATGCGCAACGCATGAAGGAGTTGGAGGTCGCTCGCACGAATTGGATTCTGGGCGCCGCGGCCGAAGTGCACGGCGACCTGGGTCTTGGCGCCGAGGAGTCGCTGCCGCCGCCGGCGGAGCCAATGTCGAACGAACAGGGGGGCGTCGATCCACGTCAGGGCTACATTCCCCAGTCCGACGGCGTGGAACAGTCCGAGCACTTGGCGCCGGTGGAACAGGTCGGCGCGGCGGCAGCCATTCGTCCTGCGGCGGTCAGGCCGGCTGCGAAGACCGAATCGCCGCCAGCGACGCAGCATGTCGCTCCGGTTCCACGCCGGACCGTTGGTGAACGGGTCCGCGGACTGTGGAATCGCACCGTCGGACAACCGACGCGCAGGGATTAGTCATGGCGTCCGCTACACATCCCAACCGGCTCAGCGGTCTGTTCGCGGCGATGGTCTTGGCCGTCGGCGGCTGCCGATCCACACCGGTTGCAGTTCAGTCGCTTCAGCGCGACCGTTCGGAACGACAGGTTTCGCAGGCCGTCGTCTTGTGGTCCGAGGCGGTGCTCAATCAGGACGGCATGCCAGTGGCGCAAGGGTTCACGGCGAAGGTCTATCTGCTGGGCGGATCGGATCCGCGCCCGGTCGCGAGTCCCGGCAAGCTGACGATCTACGCATACGACGACACGCTCGTCAAGCAGGCGGGCCTGGAACGCCTTGACCCACGGCCGAGCAAGACGTGGGAGTTGTCGGCGGCGCAACTGGAACGGCAGTTGAACAAAGACGCGATCGGTCCGTACTACACGCTCTGGCTGCCGTACGGCCCAGTAGCGAAAGACGATCGCCGCTATACGCTAAGGCTATCCTTCACGCCGGAAAAAGGCCGTCGCGTGCTGAGCGAACCAGCTCAGGTGACGCTGCCCGGAGTCGGCGCCGAGAAGAAACAGGCCGCGTCGTGAGTCATGCCGGTCCGCTGAGGGCGGACCGCCGATAGCTACTTGGCCGGCTTCTCGACGACAAGTTCGTTGCGGACTGATCGAACGCCGGGTTCGAGTGAGGCCAAGAGTTCGGCCAACCGGCGGTCGGCGTCGGATGGGACGGCGCCGATGAGCACGACCTCAGTCCCTTCGACGGCGACTTTCACGCCGCCGGGAAGTGAGGCGGTAATCGACTCTTGTACGGTGTCGCGCAGTTCCAGCGTGGGTCGAGGCTCGATCGACATGGCGATCGGTTCAATCGCCATCGAATACTGAGCGCGCTGCCGGCTGTCGCGCCGCTGTGTGTTCAGTGAGTTCTGGCCGACACCGCCGCGTCCTCCGGTAATTGCGCCGGTGCGGACGGCCGATTGCGTGCGACCTCGCGTGCTACGGCCGGCGCGGTTGCTCGACCGCGTGCCCTGGGCTGCACCCGAGCCGGTCTGGCGGCCGCCAATCATGCTGTTGTCCAGGTTAATGCCCGAAAAGTTGGCGTTGGTGCCGCCCTGCTGCCCTGAGTTGCCTGATATGCCCGACAGCGCATTGTTTGTGCCTGTCGTGCCGCCGGTCGCGCCCGTGCTGCCCGTCTGGCCGCCCTGCTGTTGCGCGGACGCCTCGGTGGCGACCAACGATGCCGCCAGGAGTCCCGCCGCCCACTTGCCCAAGCGTTTGTTTTTCACAGTCAGGCCCTCCCTCCTCACTGTTCTCGTCAAAATGCGCCGCGATCGGCCATCAATTCTGGCGAGACTTTCCATGCTCATCAAGCCGTTTCTGCACCCCGGCCCCGTCGGGGGTGTGCGACGCACTTTGCGCAGAAGCTTCGCTTGACGCCGAGCCGAAAGTGACGGCACTTGTCTGGACAACTGCCTGCCGTCGCCTTCGGCTCGGCGTTAAACGACTTGCGCACGCCAAATCGCAAACCGCGTCGTGCACCCCTCCGTCGGTCGACCCCGACCGAGCAACCCACTAACTCCGAGCCGCACCTGGCCGCAGCGGTCGGGGCAGCGGGAAGTAGACCTCTTCCTCGCGAACGATTCGGTTTTCCACTCTAGCACCGCAGTGTTCTTCGAGCCAGCGCAGGCATTGCTGCACGAGTTCCTCGGGGGCGCTCGCCCCGGCGCTGACCACCAACGTTTCGACGCCAGTGAGCCACTCGCGATTCAGTTCGCCGACGTGGTCGATCAGATACGCCGGCACGCCGCGCTCGCGCGCGAGTTCGGCCAGTCGCAGCGAATTGGAGCTGTTTCGGCTGCCGATCACGAGCACCAGGTCAGCCTCGGCGGCCAGTTCGCGCACGGCCTCTTGGCGGTTCTGCGTCGCGTAACAGATGTCATCTTTGGGTGGTCCCTGGATGCTGGGGAAACGCCGGCGCAGCGCGTCGATCACTCGGTTGGCGTCGTCCACGCTGAGCGTCGTCTGAGTCAGGTAGGCGAGCCGCTCGGGATCGCGCACCTCCACACGGTCGACGTCCTCGGGCGTTTCGACGAGCACGATACTCTCGGGCGCCTCGCCCATCGTGCCGATCACTTCGTCGTGTCCCTCGTGGCCGATCAGCACGATCGTGTAACCGGCCTTGGCGAACTTGATCGCCTCCAGATGCACCTTGGTCACCAGCGGACACGTGGCGTCGATCGCGTTCAGACGACGCTCGCGCGACACACGGCGAATCTCCGGCGATACGCCGTGGGCGCTGTAGAGCAGGTTCGATCCTTCGGGCGCCTGGTCCAGCGAATCGACGAACACGGCGCCCTTGCCGCGAAACCGCTCGACCACATGCTTGTTGTGGACGATCTCGTGATACACATAGACCGGCGGGCCGAATAGCTCCAGCGCCCGATCGAGCGCCTCGACGGCCATTACGACGCCGGCACAAAACCCACGCGGGTTGGCAAGCAACACTTTCATGGCGCTAGAATAAGCCGCGGCTACGACCAAGAACAGATCGACTGATCCAATCGCAACGGGTTTCGGAACCACAGAGACACAGAGACAGAGCTCGCAGAGGGGCAAGGCCTATCCTGCTCTGTGATTTCTGTGCCTCTGTGTTTCAAATCCCTCCGATCAGATCGTAGACCCGAACATGGGTACCAGAAACTTTGCCAGTCGTTCGGCGAGTTTCCTGCCCTTTTCACGAAGCCGCACGATGTTGCTCGCGCGTCCGGGGGCGCTCAGGAACGCACCGACGAGGCCGCCGACGCGGAAGCTGCGCGACGGATGGAGCGCGATCCGCAACCCGGCCCGGGCATCGGCCGATGCGTCTTCGACCAGCACGCGGGCGGCAAGGAATCGAATCGTACGCGCGCGACACGCCAGCGCCAGCGTCGCGGTCGTCTGATCAGCGGCGATCGCGCCGGTGCGCCGAGCCAGTTCCTTCTTTTCCGTCGCCGATTTGGGAATCGTGCGCGTCGAAACGAATCGGCCGACGATGATTCCACTCGAACGATCGGCGACGCCGTCGGCCGCGACCGCCGTGACCGTCTCGGGGTCAGTTGCGGCGACTACCTCACTCGCGAACAGCACATCGCCGACCGAGAGCTGGTCGCCGAGGCCGACGGCAAAGCCCGCGGCAACGATGCATCGCGGCCGGTGCACCGACGCGAGCGCGCCGACCGCGACCGCCAGCCGCTTGCCTGCGTTGCACTGCATCACCGCCAGACGCCGACCGCCGATCAGCCCGGTCGCAATCGTGAACTGGTTGCCCACGATCTGGCGCGCGTGCTTCAAGCGATCGGTGAACGGCTCCGCCTCAATGTCGAGCGTCGAGACCACCGCGATGTCGACGACGTCGTCACCCAGGGTCGGGCGGCCTCTGGACATTTCGCTGAATCCTTCAGTTGTTGGCCGGATCAGGACCCACCACGTACAGCGCGCGGCCCGCGATGTTCTTCGTGTCGGTCGCAACCGACGGCTGTTTCCACAGCGGCCGTAACACCCCGGCGACGACCAGGTCGCGAAACACACGGGGCGTCACGTAGTCGGTGTAGCCGTATGTTCCGCGATAGCGTTCAATCTCCGTCCAGTTCACGTATACGTGCGTGGCTCGCTCGCCCAGCCGTCGCGCCGCGTCGGCTGGCGGCTGGTCCCGCACAAGCTGCTCGAAGATACAGTTGTCGAAAACGGTGTTGTAGACCACCGTTCGGTCGAGATGAAACAGGTCGGCCGCACCGACCGCGAGTACTCGCGCGTTCGACGGCAGGTGCTCGTTCATCCAGTTCACCGCGGCATCGGAGGGATCCCGGCCGCGCACCAGGTCGGCATTGTAGCGATTGTCGCCGCACAGCCCGGTCGTGCAGTACGAGAAGTTGAAGAACACGGTAGCCGCGAAGACCGCGGCGATGAAACGTTGCCACCCGCGATCGGCGGTCCATGTGGCGCCCGCGCCCGCCAGCACCGCGACGAGCGGAATGAGCGGCACCCAGAAGCGGTCGATACGATGCGTCAGCAGCCACCACTGAAAGAACAGGAACACGACCGCCAGCCAGAGCCAGCCGGCCGCTCGTCGCCCGCCGCGGCACAGTAGCGCGAGCGGGGCGAGACCAAACAACAGCGGGCTGAGCCAGTCCGCCTGTGCGGTCACGTCGATGAAGTTCTGCCTCAGCAACCGCGGCGTGATCCCGTGCTGGTGGTCTTCGCGGCCGGCGACTCGGCCCGCCGGCGGCTGCGTGAGGCCGAGTCGAACGAACAGCGGCACGCGGTGGCCCCACTCCCACCTGGCGTTCTTTTCCGCGGTCCAGTTGCGTCCGCCCAGGATGTCGAAGAAAAGCGGGTAGACCGGATTGCCCGTGACCGCCGCATTCTTGGCCAGCCACGGTCCGAAACTGACGATCACGCCGAGTACCAGCGCGAGGGCAGGGTACATGCAGTCGCGGAGTCGCCATGGTCCCGTCGCTCGGTCGCGTCGCAGCCACGGACAGGCCACGGCCGCCAGACCCATCGGCAGGACGGTCGATGTCAGCGCCGTGTACTTGCACGCGGCCGCGACGCCTGCCAGCAACCCGGCGACCAGCCACAGTCGCACACGCCGCGATCCGTCGGCTTGTTGCACCGCCAGTACTAGGGCGAGGACGCTCGCGAGCAAGTAGAAGCACAGCGCGTTCTCGGTGTATGGAATGATCGAGATGCGGTAGACCCAGGGCGTGGTCAGGTAGACAAGTGCCGCGAGCCAGCCGGCGGCCGGCGAGAACAGGCGTCGCCCGATCGCCAGCACGCCGAGCGCCGTCATGGGCGCGAACGTGGCCAGCACGACCTGTCCGACCAGCGCGCCCCACCACCAATCGCCGGCGACGATCATGCCGACGAGGCTGAGCATTTCAGTGCCGAACGGCATGCTGGTGTACACGTTGTGCGGCAGGAATTCGATGCGCCCGGCCAGGTAGAACTCCTTCGGCCCCTGCAGGTGATACGCGCGCACGTCGAAATCGGTGGCGGGCAAGGCGGCGCCAAAGAGCGAGATCACGAGGAACAGGCCGGCGGCCGCGCCGCCTAGTCCCAACGCGAACGCAGCGGCGGGACTGCCGCGCGGCGTTGCGCGAAAATCTCGCAAATAGCGTCGCACCCAATCGCCGAGCTCCGCCAACGCCGCCAGCGCGGCGAAGACCAGCGTTACCAACACCGTCGTGCGGTTCATGAACCCCGCGAGGCCGATCGCGAGAGTCGCCAATGAGACGACGCCGGCGCCGATCCCGAACGCCAGCACAAGTCGCTCCGCAGCCCGCCAGCGACGATCGGGTAGCGCGTCAGGCAAGTCCGACTCCGCGCCCGCCAGGCCGCCGAGTCGCAGCACCAAGCGGCCCCACCCAACAGCGGCGAGGACGATCAGCGCTGCATAGCCCAGCGTCGCACCCCGTTGCCGAATCGCGCCGAGGTCCGTCACACGAGCGATGGCCTCAAACGCCGGCGGGGTAAGGTCAGTCCAGCCGGCCGCAATCTGCCACATCAAGAGCCGCGAGACACGGCTGCCGGCCGAACCGGAATTCGGCAGGTCGAGACTGTAGAAGTAGATCAGGTAGGCCGCCACAGCCCCGATCGCCAGGGCCAACTGAACTCGGTGGATCGCGGTTTTCTGATCGGTCATGACGGCCGGATCAACGTGGAGACTTGCTCCCAGAGGCGCGGATATGGCTCAAGCTGTCGCACGGTTCGTTACAGAGTCGGGCCGATCGACCACGGGGCAAATTCCTCTTCTCCTACGCCGTGCAGCTCACTTTTGGTCTTCTCGCCACTCGCGACCGCCAGAATCTTGTCGAGAATCTGCCGGCCCACGGCGTCGATCGGCGTGCCGTCGAGCACGACGCCCGCGTTCAAGTCCATGTCGTCGATCATGTGGTTGTACATGGCCGTGTTGGTCGCCACCTTGATCGACGGCGTCGGCTTCAATCCGAAACACGAGCCGCGGCCGGTCGTGAACACGACGACGTTCGCCCCGCCGGCGACGATGCCGGTCACCGAAACCGGGTCAAGCCCCGGCGTGTCCATGAACACGAAGCCGGGCACGTTTACCGGCTCGGCAAAGCGGAAGACGCCGGCCAGCGGGGCCGACCCGCCCTTGGCCACGGCGCCCAGCGACTTTTCGTAGATTGTCGTCAGGCCGCCCTCCTTGTTGCCGACCGATGGATTGTTGTTGATGTCGGCGCCGAAGATCGACGTGTACCACTCCCACCACTTGATCCGCTCGACCAGCTTCTCACCGATCGCGCGCGTCTTGGCGCGGCGCGTGAGGAGGTGCTCGGCGCCGTAGATTTCGGTGGTCTCGGCCAGGATCGACGTGCCGCCTTGAGCGACCAGCATGTCCGAGGCGACGCCCAGGGCCGGGTTCGCCGTGATGCCGCTGTTGCCGTCGGACCCGCCGCAGTTCGTGCCGAGCACGATCTTCGACGCGGGCTGGCGAGTGCGGCGTACGTCGTTCACGGCCGGCAGCATCTCGGCGATCATGCGGCTGACGACTTCGATTGTCTTCGGGATGCCGCCACACTCCTGAATCGTGACGATCGGCGGGCGGCGGTTCCGGCCATTGCCGGCCGCGGCCGCTTGGCCGGGCAGGGCGATCTGGACCAGGTTCTGCCCCTCGATCAGGTGACCGGCCTGGCCGGTTTCACAGCCCAGTCCGACCAGCACGTACGCGGCGACGTTTGCGTGTTTGGCAAATCCGGCGAGCGTGCGGTCGAGTTGCTCGTGATCCTCACCGTCGTACTGCATGCCGCAGCCCGCCTTGTGCGTGATCGCGAAGACGCCGTCGACATTCGGGTACGCTCGCAGCGCGTCGCCGCGAAATCGCTCGACGACGGCTCGGCACGTGGTCGCCGAGCAGTTCACGGTGCTCACCAGGCAGATGTAGTTCCGCGTCCCGACGCGTCCGTCGGCCCGCTGGTAGCCCATGAAGTGCCGCGGCTCGGTCGGCTCGGGGTCGGGCGGACATGCCGAGCAAAACGCGTAGTCGCGCTCGAACTTCTCGACCGCCACGTTGTGTACGTGGACCCACGCACCGGCAGGGATGTCATCGCTGGCGAATCCGATCACCTGGCCGTACTTGCGGATCGGCTCGCCCTTACGGATCGGCTCGATCGCGATCTTGTGGCCTTGGCCGATCGGCTCGCGCGCCCCGACGCGCCGCCCATCCAGGCCCACCGTCGCGCCCGGTGCTAGGCGAGCGGCAGCGACCGCCACGTTGTCTTCGGGCCTGAGCTGGATGACGGGATCGGAGCGGGCCGATTGGGACATCGCAGAATCTCCATGGAAGCGACCGGTCGTGTGCGGCAGGCTGAAACAGGTGGGACTCGGCCCACTCGCGCGACATACCCAGATTCAGTATTGTGCCGCATTGAATAGGGTCTGAAATCGGCTTCGGTCGTTTAACCCGCAGCCGCAGGCGAGGCATGGCTGGCGCTTGTTGTGCCTCGCCTGCGGCTGCGGGTTAAACGAATTCGGACCCCTTTCAATGTCGAGCCGTCTCAGGAACCTAACGTAATCCGCGCCCTGTGGCTTTGCAATGTCGCACCGCAGCGAGTAGCGAGCGTAGCGCGTAGGGTGGGACGAGCGCGTAGGGTGAGACGAGCGCGTAGAGTGGGACGAGCGCGTAGGGTGGGACGAGTCTGCGAGCGCGTAGGGTGGGACGAGCGCGTAGGGTGGGACGAGTCTGCGAGCGCGTAGGGTGGGACGAGTCTGCGAGCGCGTAGGGTGGGACGAGTCTGCGAGCGCGTAGGGTGGGACGAGTCTGCGAGCGCGTAGGGTGGGACGAGTCTGCGAGTCCCACCATAGAGACTGTCTCGGGGATGGCGGAAACTCGCGGACTTGTCCCACGCTACAGCGCGTAGGGTGGGACGAGTCTGCGAGTCCCACCATATGATAGAGACTGTCTCGGGGATGGCGGAAACTCGCGGACTTGTCCCACGGCTACGCCTTTTCCAAGCGCGTAGGGTGGGACGAGTCTGCGAGTCCCACCATAGAGACTGTCTCGGGGATGGCGGAAACTCGCGGACTTGTCCCACGGCTACGCCTTTTTCAAGCCTTCTCGTCAGAACCCGCGGCTGCGGCGCACCGACTCGAAGCCGCGCAGGCGATAGCCGATGCCCGCGTAGTCGAGCAGTCGCACCAGGCCGCGTAGCGCGACGCCCATGCCGTCCGGGCCGCTGTAGCCGCCGAACTGGCCGCCACCCTTGAGGTGCGGCTCGAGATCGAGCACCACGCCCGGCACGCCGAGCGGCCGCAACTCGGCCTCGATCTGCGGGATCACCGATCGAAAGTCGCGCAGAATTGCCTCGTGGCCGCTGTCGCCCTCGTCGGCCGGCACGAAGTTCTTCAGCCGCTCTTCATCGACCACGCCGGTCCACTCGAGGCTGGGATCGATGCGGTAATCCTTGATGTGCATCCAGCCGATGCCGTGCCGCATCGCCTGATACTCGGCAAAGACCTGGGCCGCTGGCATGTTCTGGGTAGTCAGGTTGCCGGCGTCGAAGATCAGTTTCATGTAGGGGCTGTTCACGCGAGCGTACAGATCGGCGAGCGTGCGGCCATTTTTGCCGACCAGGTTCGCCTCGACTTCGAGGCCGTAGATGACGCCGTTCTGCTGGCACCGCTCGGCGATCGCCGCCAGCTGTTCGCCTGCTTGGGCCAAGTGCTTCGTCGCATCGTCGCCCCGCGGCGGGTAAAACGAAAAGCCGCGCAACAGCTTCGTCTCGAATGTGTGAGCCAGATCGATGGCCCGCATCACGTCTTCGTTCAGGTAACGATCGAACGGCACAAAGGCGTTCTTCGTCCCGTCGTCTACGTCGCGCAGCTTCACTTTGCCGATCGGCGACCCGATCGATGCCACGCGGATTCCGTAGACCTGATGCAGCCGTTGCAGCTCCCTGATTTCATCGGCGGTGAGTTTCATCACGTTCTTGACGCCGCCGCCCAAGTCAATGAATCGCAGGCTGTAGTACTCGAGGCCCATCGCGGCGAACGCGGCAAGTTGCTCGACTGCCCCCTTCGTCACTGCCGCCTCGTCGGCAAACCCGCTTACGATGACCGTTGGCTTATCGCTCACTGGTGTCTCCTGGTACAGAGTCGTTGTCGCGCCGCTCATTGTGCAGGCACCGCGGCCGGCAGACAAGGGTGCAAGATCAGTTGAAGAAGTTGAAGGAGTTGAAGAAGTTGAACAAGGCAGAACACGTGGTAGCTTCTTCAACCTTCAACTCCTTCAACTCCTTCAACTCCTTCAACTTCCCGCAGTCGGCCCAGCCATTCTCCTTTTCGTAATTGACACGCCGTTTCCCACTCGTATACTCACAGCCCACTTTCGGGCACGACGCCCAGCCCACCAGAGAAGTGGAGCCGCTCCGGCTCGCATATCACGGACGACCACACGGCCGGTTCCAGACGTGTCTGAGGGATTCCTTCCTACTTTTGCGCACTACCTCTAAGGACGTGGACACCGCAGGGAGGTCTGCTGACGCGAGGGATGGCGCGGCGAGGTGAGTCATGTGGATCGCAGGATTGTGTACGGCGTTGTGTCTGACGATGAACGCAGTGAGCACGGTGGCTTGGAACACCAGCTACTACCAAGCCGTTCAGAGTGTGCTCCGCACGGACCGGCCGCTGTTTATCGTCTTTGAGAGCGGCGGGCCGAACGCGGGCGAGGCCGGCAAGCCGTTTCTCAGCGGCGAGGTCGAGACGGCGCTGGCGGCCAACTACGTCCGACTGTTCGTGGACCTCAACACTGAGAGGGGCCGGAAGGTAGCCGAGCAGTTTCAGATTCGCGAATTGCCGAGCATTGTCGTGATCGACCGGAGCACGGACTGGCAGGTGTACAAGCGGTCGGGCGCGCACACATCGCATGAGGTGCTGGCCGTTCTGGAGCGGTATCGTCGCACGAAGATTGTGGCCGGTCCGGTCGGGTCGGAAACGACGGTCGCCTCGTACCCCAGTTCGTGGTCGCCTCAGCAGTGCAAGACGTGACCGTAGTGATTGGCGTGCCAGTTGGCACGAAACGAGGAGTCTCACGCGGATGCCGGCCGAGGTCGTGTGCGCCACGCGAGCGCGCTGAGACCGACGAGCACGAGCACCAGTCCGACGCCGCCCAGCGGGAACAGGAACCACCAGGCCGCGCCGAGTAGGCTGGCGAGCCAGGGCCAGCCGCGCACAAGCCAGCGGCCCGCGCCGGAACGGGTCGCCACGAAGAACACCACGGCGGCCAAACCAAGACACAGCGCCGCCCACGCAGCGGCTGCGGCGTACCGGACAAGGTCGCGGTGTCTCACGCGGAGTACCAGCTTCGGCTCGCCCAGCACCTTGCTGAAATGATACGCCTGGCCGACCAGCGGAATATCGAACTCGATCGATCGCCCGCCGGCCCGTCGCGTGCGCAGGGCGCCCCAGCCCGCGACGCCGTCGCCGCCACTAGCGTCTCCCATCCGCACCTGGCTCGTCACACCAAACGCCACGCTCCCGTCGGAAAGGAACACCTGATGTGACTGCCCGCCCGACACGGAGGGAACGCCAAACCCATGATCCACGCCTAGTGGCCTGTTGGCCTTCCGCTGCTCCAGTTGCCCGGCCACCTCCTTCTGCTCCATTGTTTGGGCCTCTTTCAACTTGCCGAGCTGGACTCGGTTCTCTGTCTGTAGCTTGAAACGGCGCAGCTCCCGTTGATCGGTGTCGTCCGCCTTGCCGCCGCTAGCCTTCGATTCAAGGTTCAGCAATGACTCGTCGGCGAGGCCATTAATGTCTGCTTGGCCGCCGGACTTGCGTTGCCCTTCGTTGTAGTAGAGGTCCACGGCTACACTGTCGCGCTGGCCTTCGCCGGCGGACGCGGGCATGTTTTTGGTGAGCTTGTCGATCTCGCGATTCAGTTTTTCGGACTGCTGCTGCACCTCGGCCCACCGCGAGTTGAACGCCAGCTCTGCCTCGGCCTTGTTGTCCAGCGTGCGGTAGGCCCAACTCTGTCCCACCTGCTGCGCCTCTTGTTCGTTCTGGAACCCGGCCTTGATCTGTTTGAGGTTGCCGATCGCCTGCTGGCGCCGCGCCTCGTTGCGAAAATCGGTCGCACACGCAAACACCTCAGTCAGTTCCTCGATCACCGACAGCCGCCGCTCGATCTCCTGGTCCGACGCGGCCGCGGCGGTCAGGTTGCTGTCGCGCTCGATGAGATGCGCCGAGAACTCGCGCGGCAGGTACACGGTCCAGAGCGTGCGTGCGACCGGCACGTTGCCCAGTATCTCGGGTGTGGGCGGCGACGCCTTTCGCCACCACGACAGCCGGCCGCCGTCGACCGCTCCGGAGTAGATGAGCACGACCTCAGCCGCCAGGTCGGCCTCCGACGTCTTCGGCAGCGGCGCCAGCGTGACCTCGCGGCCGCCGCGGGTTTGCACGGCAGGCCGGGCCGGCTGGCCGTCGACGTGCAGCGCCCAGACCACGCTGCCGCGCGGCATGCCCAGTTCCAAGAACTGCAGCGTGCGGTTGGCGATGCGATAGGTGATCTTCGCTCGGTAGCTGCCGTCGTCGTGGATCACGGTGACCACGTCGGCCAGGTTCACACTGGCGGCCAGGCCGGTCTCGCGATCGCGCTGGAACTTGTGCCATTCGAGCGATGTCTCGCGGGCGGCGCCGGCGACACGGTGGGCCGATACGGCTCGCTTCCGCAACTCGTCGGCGACCTCGACCGGCACGTCGGCCAGCGGCAGCGATGTGACGCCTGTGGTACTCGTCTCGCGCATTTCGTCGGCCGTGCGGTTTTCCAGGATCACATAGTTGCGCGACCGTTCGACGTCGAGCGGCTCGATCACCGGCGCGGCGATCTTGCCGTCCTCGGGCAGGGGCATCACCTGAACCAGGTGCAGCCGCAGACCGCCGCGCACGGCCTGTTGCGTTGTGACTGTCCAAGTGCGTCGCCCTTCCGGCCCGGCGGTCGAACTGGTTTGGCGAATGTTCGGGCCGCGCACCTCGACGTCGTCGCCCAGCCAATCGGGCGTGGTGAACCGAAACTCGGATCGACCCGCGCGCTCGACGTCGAAATCGAGTTGGCCGAGCACTGCCAGTGACCCTTCGCGTACGCTCACCGTCGTCGCCACGTCGGCGCTGAGTTCCGACTTGGCCGGCTGCAGCCGCAGCGTCAATCCCTGCGGCGGCGCCTCGAATCGGAAGGCGTAGTTCGGCGCTGCTTTGCCGACTTGACGCAGCGAGTCCGACAGTCGCGACGGATCGACCGATTGGGCGCCGCCCGATTCGGCCAGTACCGCATCCAGATCGTCGTCGAGGAAGATGGCGATTTCGCCCTTCTGGGTTTTGGCGTTGGCCACGGTCGTGAGCGGCGCGGCGAACAGCGTGTCGTTGGCGTTGCGCGGCAATGTCCCGTCGATCGTGACCGTGACCTTGCCGATCGTCGGCTTGCCCAGATCGACGGCCAGCGTCTGATCGTCGCCGTCGCGGCGCAGGAACCAATCGGCGTCGGCCGGCACGCTCACCCGACTGACGCGCAGCGAGCCGGGCAGGCGCACGTCGAACGACGCCAGCAGTTCGTCTTCGATCGTGGCGTCGATCTCGGCGTGCATCGTGATGCGTTGCGACGCCACAGCCAGCGCGGTCCGCCCGAACACGGCGAGTTGTGGCCGCAGCCGCTCGATGCCCAGCTCCAGCGTCCACGGCCGGCCGGTGTAACGGAACGCCGAGATCATTTCGCAGAGCGCCTCAGTGCTCGGCGGGACCGTCACCCCTTCGCGCTCGACCTGGCCCAGGCCGCCCGTTCGATCGACCCGCACGCGAAACTGGCCGCTGCACCCGACGACGATCCGCCCCGTCTCGCGGGCCACGCCGAGCGGTTCGAGCGTATGCACGGCGAGTCGCCCGCGCGGCTCCTGGCCGATCAGAAATGCGTCGATCGACAGCTCCGTGCCAGTCGCGACTTCCCCCTTCAACGACACGACCGCTACGTCGTCTTCGACCGACCAGTCGGCCAGGTCGGCGCCGCGCACCGATCGCACGGCCACGCCGCTCGGCACGCGCAGCCGCAGTTCGCGCACCGACCCTTGAGCGACGCGGTAGGTGAACTTGCTGCGCAGGTGAATGCCCGAATCTTGAATGTCGACGAGCACGGCCTGGTCGGCGGTGACCAGGCTGGTGGCCGGCGCCAGTTGGCGCCGCGGCTGCCAGCGCACGGTGACCTCGCGAGCGTCGCCGGCGGGCAGTTCGACCAGCTCGCGATCATCGACCTTGGTGCGACGCCAGCCGCCCGGCGCCCCTTCGGTCTCGACGACCAGGCCCGGCTCAGGCAGCTCGAACCGCAGCACGCCGGCCGCGGTCGGCCGCAGCGGCAACGTCACTCGCCCGGTCGCCCCGACTCGCGTCGCCGGCACGTGAAACCGCACATCGACCACGTGCGTGCCGGCCTTGTCGATGTAGACGCCGAGGGACGGTTGAGGGTGGAGAGTTGAGGGTGGAGAGTTCGGAGCGGCCGACTTCGGCGCCTCCTTCTTGCTCTCAACTCGTCTCTCTCCACTCTCGACTTTCTCATCCACCGACGCCGCCTGGCCGTTGATCTCGACCCGTTCCAGCGCGACCTTGCCGAGCGGCAGGGGCACGCGGGTCCACTGGTCGCGGAAGGTGTAGATCACCAGTCGGCCGGCGAAGCGGGCGATCTCGCCATCGAGCCGGCCGTCGTATTCGGCGCGGGCGACGATCGCGGGCAGGTCGGCGGGCGGCTCGATCGGCTTGTCGGGATTCGCCCGGTTCCAAAGTTTCAAGAATTCATCGTGCGGCAAGTAGACGAACTTGCTGCCGCGCGGGTCGCCGTTCTTCGGGTCGTAAGGAACGAAGAGCGTGAAAGGCGATTGTGGATTGTTGATTGCGGATTGTTGATTGCTGACCTCTGACTTCTGACCTCTGCCCTCTGTCTGCTGTGCCAGCACGGGCTGTGCGGTCACGATGAGCAGCATGCCCGCGGCGGTGACGACGCCCCACGCTGCGAAACGATCTCTGAGCCAGCCGGCGAGGTCCGAGGCGAACCAGAGTGCGGCCGCCGCGACGCCGCCGACGAAGACGCCGTCGAGCACGGGCGTCCACGCGAGCGGCGCCAGGCCCGATAGGCCGACGGGCGCGAGCAGCCAGGTCGCGGCCCAGACAAACCGGCCGGCCCGCGAGCGCTCACGGATCAACCATGCGACCAGTGCGACAGCGGCCGCAAGCGCCCACATCACGCTGCGCGTCGCCGTGGCCTCTTGGATGCGGATTACCAGGTCGCCTTCGCCCGCTTGGCGAGCGAACACCACGCCGGCTCGACCCTGGGTCTCGAGGTTCATCGTCAGCGACAGCCGCCCGCGCGCCGCACTCGCCTGCACGGCCGCGTAGTCATGGTCGTCGTCAACCGCTCCCCGGCTGCCGCTCGCGGGATCCACCTTGGTCAGCCTGGATTTCAGATCGCTAGACGACACCGAAAACTCTGTGACTTCCTTCTCAGCAAGCGTTGCTGCAGCACCGACTATCCTTCCCCTCTTCTTGGCGTCTTCCCGTGAGGGCAGCGGTCGTCCTTCCGACGGGTCGCTCGCGGGCGCAGGAGTCGAAGCAGCAGTGGCGCGATCCGCGCCGGGCATGGGCCGCTCCGGTTCGGCTGTTTTCGGAGCAGGCATGTCGACTGCTTCTGACTTGGGTGCAGGATCTCGTGCCATGTCGGTTGGCTTGTTCACCTCATTCAGATCATGCACGATTCCTTTCATCTCGGAGTCAAGTGGGGCGGCGGGAGGTGTGGCGGGGGCTCCCGGCCCTCCCATGCCCATCGCCATGCCGCTGCCGAAATCATCGGAGCCGCCAGGGACCGCTTCCATCGGTGCCTCGCTGGCCGGCATCGCCATGCCCACTCGCCCGAAGTCGGCGCGGTACGACGCAACGGACGCCTCCTTGGCCGATCGTGTCACCTGCACGAGCGTCAGCGCAGCGATGGCGACGAGGCCAGTTCCGACGACGCCGATGCGGATGACCCAGCTTCGCGACTGCACGAGCATCCACACGACGACCGCGCCGGCAATCGCCCAGGCCAGGCCGGCGAGCTTGCCGCGCAGGTCGCTCGTGCTGTGCTCGGCGATCGTCTCGCGGATGCGGCCGACCAGACTCGGGCGGGTCGGTTCCAGTTCCGGCTTGAAGTCGCCGTCGCTCGAGACGAGCACTGCGCCGTCGGGCAGGTGTACGGTCCACTTCAGTTGCAGTGTAGACATGTTCAGCACCGGCGCAGTCTGGCGAATCGTCTGAGTGAGCAGCCGTCCGAGCGATTGTGGATTGCCAATCGCCGCTTGCCGCGGGCTGACGGCGGACGTCTGATCGCTCGCAGCCGGCGTCTGTTCAGCGACGGCCGACTCGTAGATCAGCTCGACCGTATGCGCCGGGGTCGCGCCGGAAGCGACGCCCGCGGGCAGCGGCACGATGTGCTTGCCGCCCGTGCGACGCACCTCGATCGGCTCGCCGTCGAGCGTGACGCTCCAGAGATTGGCGCCGGCGGGAAGCTGCACGGCGAGGTGCTGCACACCGAGACTGCGCAGCGTGTACGCCGCGCGGTGCCGCACGATGCCCTCGCGACCGACGACGCTGGTGATCGTGGCCGAGTCGCACACCGCGGCGAGCACTTCTTTCGGGTCGCGTCGCTCGCCCGCGAGCGCGAGGCGGTACGGCAGCCGCTGATACTGATAGGCGGCGACGATCCGGCCGGCCGGCCGGTACGCGCGGATCGGCGGCAGGTCGGCCGGGTCCACTTCGCGCAATGCGTCGGTCGTGTACCTCACTTCCTGATCGTTGGCCGCCTCGACGGCGATGTAGCCGCTCTGCCGGGTCACGTGGCGGAACCGGAGCACGGGAACCGAGGCCTGCTGATTGCTGATTGCTGATCGCTGATCGCCGACCTCTGACTTCGACTCAACCTTGAGTTCGGCCCGGATCACCAGCATCAACCGGCCGGTGACCGGCTGATCGAGCACGACGTGCCAGAGGAAAAGTTCTTCGCCCGTGTCGGAGTCGGCGGCGGCGATGGTGGTGTGCTGCTTCTCCACGACGCGCACGGGTGCGTCGATCGGCACGATCTCGATCTTCTCGCCGACGGCGGCGGGCAGTGTGAAGTCGAACGTGCGTGCGGCGCCGCCCACGAGCTGCATGTCGGCCTGATAGTAGACGCCGAGCGATTCGCGCTGGAGCGCGGCGAACGCCAGGGTCTCGATAGAGATCTGGGCGGGCCGCAGTCGTGCTTCGAGCCGTCCGGCGACCCGCGCGTCGTCTTGGTAGCGATAGGCCAGCGCCGTGCCGGCGCGTGCCGCACCGGGCGCGGTCGGGGGCGCGATCGGTTGCAGATCGGGCGAGATGGCGCTGGTGCGCAGCTCGATCTCCGCGGGGGCTTCGATCACGACGGTGCCTTCCACCTCGCCCGCGCCGACCACGCGCAGTTCGGGCACGACCGCCTGTGAGTGACGAGTTTCGTCGTTGAGCCATGCGGCGGGGTGCGACTCGGCCGTGAGCGTGACGACCAGCGAGCCTCCCGGGGCGAGCGGCTGACGCAGGTCGAATCGGATCGCCTGCTTGGCCTCGGTCGCGTCTGCGGCGTCCTCGGCGGCGGGCAGGGCGGCCGTCTCCCAAACGACCGGTTGGCCGGCCGCCTGAAGGCTGGTCACGTTCCAATCGCGCGGCAGTTCCAGAGCGACGTGAAACAGCGGGGCGTAGCGCGGTTCGATCGTGACGCTGCCGCGCAGCACGAGGCCCGCTCGGCCGATTTCGACCAGCGACGCGATCGCCGCCGAGATTTCCTGGTCGCGCGAGGCGGTGACCAGCGTGAGTTGATAGCGTGGTTGCCAGAACGCGAAGCGATGCCGCGGGCCGACCGGGGCGGGCGGCGCGGCCGAGCCCGGCGCGGGGGCCGGGGCCGGCTTGTCGGCCGGCAAGCGACGCACGCCGTCGAGCCGCCCGAAGTTCAGCCGCACGGTCGCCGCCGGCTGCAGAGTGATCTCGCCCATCTGCGACACCGCGCCCGGCACGACCAGCTCGGGCATCGACCAAGGCTGGCCCAGTTGCATCGGCACGAGCCCGCGCAACCGCACGAGCCGCTTGCCTTCGAACGGCTGGCGGAACTTCAGGGTCAACTCGACGCGATCGTCTTTCGGTTCGGCCGCGGTCCAGCCGGCCAACTCGGCGCTCTCCACCGCCGCAACATCGAGCGCGGCAGGCACAACGACGCGGAACTCGTCACCGGCGTGTGCCGCCACGTCCAGTTCGATGTTCGCCTCGAGGCGCACGCCCGCCGGCTCAACGGCGGCATTCAAGTCGCTGCGCACGAACACGAGCGACGTACGTTTGCCGCCGCCGGCCTGATCCAAGATCGCCAGCGCCACCTGGCCGGTCCGGTCCACGGGCACTCGGACGACGCGGCCGTTCTGGTCGGCCTGCGGTTTGAGTTCGACGCCGCTGACTCGCGCCTGCTTGCCTTCGGGAACGGTCAACAGAAACTCGGACGCAGGCACGGGCGGCAGCCGGAACATGGTCGTCAGGTCGCCGCCGGTGCGAACAAGCGGGGCCGACAATCGCACGACCAGTTCGTAGTCGCCCTTCTCGCGCAGCACCCAATTCAGTTCGCCGCTCGGGCTGCGCCCGAACCAGGTTTGCTTTCCATCGAGTTCGGCCGACTCGAGTGCCAGTCCGCCCAGCGCGAGCGGCACGGCCTGCCAACCGGCTATGAGTTTCGAGGCCCGGACGCGCCCGACGATGCGCAACTCGGTTTCGCCGAGTTCGGCTTGGTAGTGCGCGCCGGTGAGCACGGCCGGTTCGGGCGGCGTCGCGACCACGCGGCCGGCCGCGTGGGCCTTGGCCCACAGCTCGTTGAACTCGTCGCGAGTCATCAGCACGCCCTTCTTGCCCTCGCCGAATAGCCCGTCCAGTTCGTCGGTCGGCACGTAGACGTTGCGGATGCGCGGAGGACCGTCGGCCGCCGCAGCGGGGAAATTCCAAATCCCAAGCACCAAGCTCCAAAGAAATACCAATGACCAAATGCCAGGCCAGGCGCTGACAAATCGGACGGGTCGGACGAGTCGGACAGGTCGGACGAGTCGGTTTGGGATTTGTGATTTGTGATTTGGGGTTTTAGCCTTCATGGCGCCCTCCCGTCTCGTCGGTGCTGGGCTGATCAGCGGGCGGCTGTTCAGCGGGCGGCGCCTGTTCGGTGGAAGCTGGTTGGTCGGCGGCGGGTTGCGGCGGTGGGGCGACGGGTGGTGACTCGGCGGCCTGACCGCCGGCGGCGCCAAGCAGCACGGTGCCCGCACTGGCGACGGCGAGGCCCAGGGCCATCTTGCGCCGCACGCGGAGCAGGAACAGCACGAGCCACAGGGCGATCACACCGGCAAGTCCAATGCGGCAGGCGTCGAGCCAACTGCGCACGGCCTCGGACCAGAACAGTTCCGCCATCAGGCCGCCCAACGATCCGGCCAAGAGCGACAGCACCTTGGCCTCGAGTCGAGCGAACGCCAGAGCGAGACCGACCAGCAGGATGCCGACGCTGCCGACCAGCGTCATCGCCGCGGTCTTCCAATAGCGCACGCCGAGCGCGGGCGGTGCGCTGAGGCTGCTATACAAATAAGAATGGCCGGCGGTGCGGAAGTCGAACGTCGCGGTCTCGCCGCCGAACCAGTTGTCGGGGTTGTCGCGGGCGATTTGGACCAGCGCGTTGCCGAGCGGCGTGATTACCTGGCGCGTCTCGTTGGTGAACCCGGCGGGTTCGCCGACGGCGCGATATTGGTTGGGCAGCCAGAGCCGCACGAACAGTTGCTGGAACTTGACGCCGGCGTCGAACTGGGGCAGACGGAAATCGAGCGAGTCGGTGTAGCCGAGCTTGCCGTCGTCGTCGGGCGCCGGCGCTTCGTAGACGACCGTGATGGGGAATGCGTCGTCGGGGCCGGTCGAGCGTGCGACGTTGATGAAATAGGATTTGTCGTCGGCTGTGGCGCCCGCGGGCGACGGGGCCTTTTCGGGCAGCACACTGCGGCCGGCGACGGCGACGCCCAACAAGCGCGTGGCGGGCAGCGTGACCGCGAGCCGCTGTCGCTCGCTCGACTTCACCATGTACCGCGCCCGTACCGAGATCGGGCCTTCGGCGCTGACGACCGCCTCGACGTAGGCCCGCGTCACGACGGTCTTGACGACCCCCTCCAGTTCGTGTTTGGTGACGCCGAGCGTCAGACGGGCCGGGTGGCGGAAGTAGCGGTAAGTCAGATACGGTTGTTCGCCGTCCTTGCCGGCGGCCGGCAGAGTCAGCTCGCGCGGGTCGATTTCCTCGAGGCCTTCCTGTTTCGCCTCGATGGCGAGCGCGCGGTCCTTGAGCACGGCGATCTCGCCGGTCTCGCGATCGACGTCGAGCACTCGCACCGGTTGCACCTCGTGCGTGACGCCTTTTTCCGGCACGGTGATCTTCTGATCGTATGTGATGGTGAAGGCGCGGCCGCCGAGCGCCTCGCTGTGCAGCACGACGGTCCAGACCACCGAGCGGTCGTCTTCGGGCTTGTCGGCCTTGCGGCGTTCCTTGATGCCGTCGCCTTCGATCTGCACCCGGTCGGCGACGGCGGCGGGCACGGCGATGCGGAACGTGTCGGCGCCCGCGAACTGAATGTTGTAGGCCACGTGGGTCGTCACCGAGACGATGTCTTCCTTGACGCTGGTTGTCGTGGCGACCGTGGCCAGCACGCGGCGCGGCCGCTCGCGCGTGGCGAGGCCGATCTTCACTGGGCGGCGAGCGAACGCAAATGCGGCTGCGAGCGACGAGCCTTGCGGCGGCTGCGGATTGAACCCGCGGGCCGCCAGTTCCGCGGGCGTTGCCGGCCGGGCCGCTTCGAGCTTCTTCGGGTCGGAGTTGACTTCGAGCGAATCGAGCGCGATCACGGCGACGAGGCCCTGTTCGCGCAGCACGCCGAGCGGTTCGATGAGCGGCAAATCGAAATCGCCCGACTGCACGCCGCGCGGCTCGCTGACCGTGACGCTGATCGCCAGCGCGCCGAGCACCTTCTTGGTCAGGTAGACGGTCAGGATCTGGGCGTCGTCTTCGGTCGTGACCTCGTGCCGGTCCATCGCCTCGCACTGTACGTCGTCGACATTGAAGCCGGCGGGCAGACGATAACGCGCGGCAAAGATGCCGGCCCGCGTGACGTCGTACTTGAAGTCGCCTCGCAGGGTGGTGCGCGACTTTTCCAGCGAGACGGTGAGCAAGCTGTCGGCCACGACGCGCGGCTCCAGGGCCGAGGCGGCGAGGGCGAGCCGGAAGCTGGGCGTGAAGAACTTGTAGAACGAGCTGCGCGGTTTCCTCAGAGGCTCGGGCACGTCGGCCGCGTCGATGCGCGAGACGCCCGTGTGCGCGACGAACTCGAGGCCCACGTCCTCGGCGCTGCGCACCGCGATGACGCCGCTCTCGCGCGCCGCACCCAGCACCTGAAACTGGGCGACGGCGAATTCCTTCTCGGGGATGGGCGACTCGGTGCGCAGTTCCAGACGCAGCTTGTCTTTGGCGGCGGCGTGCAGGCGAACCCGCAGCCGCTGGCGGCCCGCTTGATCGCCCTCGAGTTTTTCGGCCTGCCAATCGCGCAGGCCGGGAACCTGAACGTCGAGCAACCGCTCGTCGGCCGGCATCATCACGACTAGTTCATCGAGCGCCCCCCGCAGGATCTGGTAGTCGAAGGTCGCGTGCGAGTGTACGACGCCGTCGCCCACGTCGATGGCGATCACGTCGCTGACGCTGGCCAGGCCGGCCATGTCGGCGGCCGCGCCCCCCTTGGGCTGCCACGTGACCGTGAAACGATCGGTGGAACCGAGCACGGCCTGGACCTTGGTCTTGTCCTTGTCGCCGCCGTTCACTTCCGATGTCTGGCGCGGCGCGACGTGGACGGCCAGTTCGCCCGTCGGGATGGTCAGCTCGAGATTGCTGACGCCGACCGGCGGACACTGCAGCGTGAAGCTCTTGCCGTCGGTCGACGCCTGAACTCGCGCGACCAGTTCGAATGTGACCGTGTGCTTGCCGCGCCCGTGCGCGAGCAGTTCGTAGTTGCCATTGCCGACGCCGCGCCACAACACCGAGCCGTCGTCGTTGGTCGCGCGGCCGACCGCCGCGTCGCCGAACTGCACGGGCAGGCGAGCCCAGTCGTCGCCCAACACCTCGACGGTGAGCTTCGCGTCGAGTCGGACCAGGTCGCCATCGACGGCGCCCGAGTAGTCGGCGCGGCTGATGATGCCGTTGATCGGCGGCTTGACGGGCGCCGGTGCGAGCGGGCCGAGCACCTTGGCCCACATCTCGAGGAACTGGGCGTACGGCATGAGCACCGATGCGCCCTGCTTCTCGAACACGTCGGCGAGGTTCTTGTACGGCACGTAGATCACGTGCTCCTCGCGCGCGGCCGGGTCGTCGGACTTGGCGTCCGCCTTCTTCTTGTCCTGTGGCTTGGCGACGGCCTTAGGGTCGTCCTGGCTTGTTGCGGCTGGACCATCCTGGGCGGCTGCCAGGCCGATGAGTGTTGGGACAAGGGCGAGTGCCAGCAGTTTTCTGGTGGACCGGCGGCGGGACACGGCGGGGGTCGGGATGGGCGGCAGTTTGCTCGGTCGCATATTCAACCTCCTACGACGCTAAGGTTTCCACGCTCGTGAGAGTGTACCGCGTAGAATGACAAACGGCGGAAAAGTTTGCATAGTCTTTCCCGTTAGACGTTCGAGAACGGCGGAAGGTTCTTGATGTACGTCTGATGATGGCCCACGATACCGCTGCGGGCGGCGGGAAGCCAGCGGCCGGGCATCGACGGGGCCACGATCAGCGGGTAAAACTGGCGTCGCTGACTCTTGCGACGAAAGGGTTTGACCTATGCGTAGCGCCGAACTGATGAGCCGGTCGGATACCGGGCTGCTGGTGATCGACGTTCAAACCAAGCTGATGGACAAGATAGCCGACCGCAACCGGATCGTGGCCAACGTGGCTCGGCTCATCGACGGGGCCGGGATCCTCGGCGTACCGGTTCAAGCGACGGAACAATATCCGAAAGGGATCGGGCCGACTGTGCCCGAACTGGTTGAGCGTTTGCCAGTTCGGCCCGAGAAGCTGTCGTTCAGTTGCTGCGGCTTGCCCGAGGTGGCCGACCAGTTTCGATCGCGCGGCGTTCAGAAGGTGTTGCTCGCGGGGATCGAGACGCACGTGTGCGTGCAGCAGACGGCGCTGGATTTGGCCGCGCACGGCTTCCGGGTCTACGTGGCCGTCGATGCGGTGGGTAGCCGTCACGACGTCGATCGCGACGTGGGCCTGCGCCGCATGGAGCGCGCCGGCGTCGTGCTCACGACTACCGAGTCGGCGCTGTTCGAGTGGATGGAGCGGTCGGGAACGCCCGAGTTCAAACGGATCAGCAAGCTCGTGACGAGCAGCGACGCTGATGTGATCGGGTTGCCACAACGTTAGCCGGGCGTCTGAGCAGCTACCACGGGTCGGACGGGTCGCACTTGTCGGACGCGTCGGACTCGCCAACATTCGACGGAGCCATCAGCATGAAACGTTTCATCGTGAGCGCGTTCATCTTTGCGGCGATGTGGTCGGACCGCGCGGCAATACTCCATGCTGCCGAGTCGCCGATCGCCAAGCCGAACATTGTATTTGTCTTTGCCGATGATCTTGGGGTCCACGACCTCGGCTGCTACGGCCGAACGGACCACGGCACGCCGAATCTGGACCGGCTCGCAGCGCAGGGGATGCGGTTCACGTGCGCCTACACGGCCCAGCCGATCTGCTCGCCGTCGCGGGCGGCGGTAATGACGGGGAAGTGCCCCGCGCGGTTGAACCTGACGAACTATCTACCCGGCCGCGCGGACGCGCCGTCGCAGCGCGTGCTGCAACCGCGGATCGAAGGACAACTGCCGCTGGAGGAAGTGACGATCGCCGAACTACTGAGAGGCGCCGGCTACGCGACCGGGCTGTTCGGCAAGTGGCATCTCGGCGGGGCGGGGTTCGGTCCGAAGGAACAGGGCTTCGACGTGGTCGTCTCGCCGCCGGCGAACACGAAGCCGACGCTCGAGACCGGCGGAAAAGGCGAGTTTGCGATCACGGCCGCCGCCGAGAAGTTCATGGAGGGCAACCGCGACCGGCCGTTCTTCTGCTACGTGCCGCACAACAACCCGCACATCCCGCTCGCCGCCGCGCCGGAGTTGGTCGAGAAGAACCGCGACGCCTTCCACCCCGTTTACGCCGCGATGATCGAAACGCTCGACGACGCGGTAGGGCGGCTGATGGCGAAGGTCGAATCGCTCGGCTTGGCCGACCGCACGATTTTCGTGTTCACGAGCGACAACGGCGGCCTGCACGTGCTCGAGTTTCCCGGCACCCCGGCGACGCACAACCGACCGTTCCGCGCCGGCAAGGGATACCTCTACGAGGGCGGCCTGCGCGAACCGCTGATCGTTCGTTGGCCCGGCGTGGTCGCAGCCGGTAGCACGTGCGACGCGCCGATCGTGCTCACCGATCTTGTCCCCACGCTGCTCGAGGCCGCCGGAGTCGATCCCGTGAAGGCAGTCGGGCCGCTCGACGGCGTGAGTCTGACGAAAGCGCTGCGAGGCGAGTCAATACCCGCTCGCCCGCTGCACTGGCATTTCCCGAACTACACGAACCAAGGCGGTCGGCCCGCAGGTGCAATTCGCGACGGAGACTGGAAGCTCGTTGAGCAGTTCGAGGACGGCAGCGTCGAACTGTACAACCTGGCCGCCGACGTCGGCGAAACGAAGAGCCTCGCGGCGTCCGAGCCGGAACGGGCGGCCGAACTGCTCGGCAAACTGCGGGCGTGGCGAGCGCGGGTCGGCGCCCGCATGCCGCGACCGAATCCCGATTTCGATGCCGCGCCGCATCGGCGACTCTACATTGAGCAAGACTCGTCGCGCCTCATTGCCGAGGCGACCGCCGCCGCCACCGAGCCGCACTGGCAGGCGTGGCGTGAAGCGATGAACGCGGCAACCAAGGGCCGCAAGCCGTCGGTCACGCCTGCGACGGGTGACGTCCGCCTGCACGCGAAAGACGCTCGCATCCATGGTGACAAGCTTCGATATGAGCCGCAACCGAACAAGAACGTGCTCGGCTACTGGACGAACGCAGCCGACTGGGCCGACTGGGAATTCGAGGTTCCCACGGCCGGCGTGTACGAAGTCGAAATCCAGCAAGGCTGCGGCGAGGGAAACGGCGGCGCGGAGGTAGCGCTAGAGGTCGGCAGCCAGGTGATCACGTTCACGGTCCAGGATACCGGCCACTTCCAGCATATGATCCTGCGTACGATCGGCCAGGTGGAACTTGCCGCGGGCAAGCACACGCTCGCCGTAAAGCCGCGCACGAAGCCCGGCGTCGCCGTCATGGACCTGCGCCGCGTCGTGCTCCGGCCGCCGCCGTAGTGGCGTCCTCGATGTCAAATCATCGTGAGCGCCCCACCCCGTTTCGCCGGGCAAATGTCGGGAGAGAACTGCCTGCCCCCTTCCTCTCTGCGATCTCTGCGCCTCTGCGTGAGCCCGCTGAGGCGGATTTCACGCAGAGGCGCAGAGATCGCAGAGGGGCCGAGGGTGGCAGGTTCGATTTCGCTGTGTGCGTCGACCACGCTGTTTGCCGCGGACCTGGCCGACATGGGAATCTCAAGCAGTAGCGTGGAGGCGCTGCGAAACGCCGGTCACGACGCTGTCCATTTGCGAGACGAAGGACCTAAATGGCTTTGCGTGATTCTGGGAGTCCGCAGGGACAGTAGCCCGACGCGCCAGCGAGGGACCGGGCCTGATTTCTTGTGATTTCGCCATGTGCTCCCTCGCTGGCGCGTCGGGCTACTGTCCCA
>Ga0185317_100035_pt1 | contig 62105 bp, 43 predicted proteins | sample DevilsHole_FD_128020 | JGI IMG/M metagenome (GOLD analysis project Ga0185317, IMG submission 128020) | Groundwater microbial communities from Devils Hole, Nevada to study Microbial Dark Matter (Phase II) - Devils Hole (SPADES assembly)... | ecosystem: Environmental > Aquatic > Deep subsurface >...
CTTGTTTGAGGTCTAAATAGCCTTGCACGATTCTGGGACAGTAGCCCGACGCGCCAGCGAGGGAGCACATGGCGAAATCACAAGAAATCAGGCCCGGTCCCTCGCTGGCGCGTCGGGCTACTGTCCCTGCGGACTCCCAGGATCACGCAAGGCCATTTAGATCGGCCCGTTCACACCGTCGTCGGCCCACCATTCGGCTTCGCCGATCAAGTCGGGAAGGAAGCCCCCTTCAATCCCCCCGCAGACGGGGGAAAGCGGCACCAGGACCGGCCGCAGCAACCGCATCCCACTTCAGTTCCCCGCGGACGGGGCGAAGGCCCGGACTTTGACCCTCCCCCCGTTCGCGGGGGGGACTAAGGGGGGACTTCCTTGGGCTCCATCCTCACGATTCGGGCCGGCCGAATCGTGGCCCAATGTCTACCGCGCACGGGTCGGCATGTATAATCTGTCGCCCGCAGACCAAGCACCACCAAGGTGGCACGCATGAAGCTCACACCCAAACGAATGCTCAGCCGACTGGGAGCCGGGGAATCGATCGCGTCGGTCTCGGACGCCGCCGGAATTTCGCGCGGCGAGTTCGACGCGTGGTGGCAGCAGGAGATTCGCGCCAGGGCGCCTGAGCCAAACGGCTTCGTCCGCGCCGCGGTGCGAGGCAACGTCGAGATCGCACGCGACCGCTGGGGCATTCCACACATCCTCGCCGACCGCGACGACGACCTCTTCTTCGCCTTCGGCTTTGCGATGGCGCAGGACCGCCTGTTTCAGCTCGACTACCTGCGCCGCAAGGGGACAGGGCGGCTGGCGGAGGTTCTGGGCCCGTCGGCGTTGGAACTGGACGTGCTCGCGCGCACCGTCGGACTGCCGCGCATCGCGCGCGACGAATGGGCGTCGCTCGCGCCCGAAACGCGCCGCGTGGTCGACTGGTTCAGCAGCGGGATCAACGCGCAGATCGAAGCGTGCTACGGCAGACTGCCGATCGAATTCGACCTGCTCGACTACCGACCCGAACCGTGGTCGCCGATCGACTGTCTCGCGATCGAGGCGGAGTTTCGCTGGTACCTGACGGGCCGATTCCCTGTGATCGTGATGCCGGAGCTGGTGAAACGACGGCTCGGCCCCGGTGCGCTCTATCAGGCGTTCCTTACGCGCGAGTCCGACACAGCCAGCGTGCTTCGACTGGGGGAGTACGCGACCACCCGCGCGGGCGTCGAACCGCTCGGTCCTGCATGGGGCCGGCCGCTGCCGAATCGTCGCGCGGGCCACAGCGACTCGTCATCTGCCGACTCCACCGCGGCCGGCCAGCCGCGTGGCACGGACCCACGCACCTCCGGCGGCGGCGACCCTCATGCCGGAACCGGCAGCAACAACTGGGTCGTCGCCGGATCGCGCACCACGACCGGCAAGCCGCTGCTCGCCAGCGACCCACACATTGCCATCGAAGCCGTGTCGTGTTGGTACGAGGTTCACCTCTGCGGCGGCGGCTACAACGTCGCGGGCATGGCCTACGTCGGCATGCCCGCCGTGATGTTCGGCCGCACGGAGCGGGTCGCGTGGGGCTGCACCAACAACATCTGCTCGCAGCGCGATCTCTACCAAGAACGCACCGACGCCGCCCACCCCGACTCGTTTCTTTACGACGGCCGCTGGGAACCGAACCAGTCGATCGTCGAGCGGATCGAGGTCAAGGGCGCACCTGCGGTACACACGACCGTGCGGTTCAGCCGCAATGGACCGATCGTCGACGCCGTACTGCCGGCGCCGGCGCGAGCGACCGGTCCGGTCTCGCTGCGCTGGCTCGGTGCGCACGGCGGTGGCTTTCTCACCGCACTCTTGGGCGTCAACCGTGCGACTTCGCTGGCCGAGTTTCGTGCCGCGCTTCGACCGTGGATCGTGCCCACCTGGAACCTGGTCGTCGCCGACGCCGACGGCCAGATCGGCTACCAGATGACCGGCCGCATTCCGGTCCGTCGTGTTGCCGAGCGCGGCTACCGGCCGGGGTGGGACCCCCAGCACGCCTGGGACGGCCTGATCCCGTTCGACGCGATGCCGTCGGCGACACAGCCCCAGAGCGGTTGGATCACTTCGGCCAACCACCGACCCGCACCCGATGACTTTCCGTATCCGCTGTCGGGCACGTGGACCGACGATCTGCGCGGCCGGCGTGTCGCCGAACTGATCGAGGCCCGGCCGCAGTTGTCTGTCGAACATTTTGGCGAGATGCATCGCGACAGCCTATCGCTGCGGGCCACACGCAGCGTGCCGCTGTTGCTGGGCGCCATGGCCGCCCAGGCTGGGTCCGAGTCCGTCGCAACACCGATCGTCGCCGCCGCGCTGAGGGAACTGGCGAAATGGGATTTCCTCTATGAACCCGACCGAACCGGCGCGGCGATCTTCGAGGCGTTCTTCGCTCGGTGGTGCGACGTGGTGACCAGCGCACGATTCGACGGCGACGAGGCCGCACTCGTCGTGAACGGCATTGCCGGCGTCGCCGCAATGCTGCTGGCGGAAGACGCGGTCGGGTGGTTCGCAGGCACAACGCGCGAACGAGCAATCGTCGAGGCGTTCCGTCTTGCCGTGGATTACCTCACGACTCGGCTCGGTCCCGACTGTTCGCGCTGGACGTGGGGACCGTTGCACACCTTGCCGTTGCGGCACGTGCTTTCCGGGCGAGGCGACCTGGGCCAGTTGCTCGACCACGGCGGCAAGCCAACCTGCGGCGCCGGCACGACGGTGTGCAACACTTGGCCCAACCCCGATTTCACCGTGCGCAGCGGGGCCGGCTACCGGCTGATCGCCGACATGAGCACATCGCCGCCGGGTCTGTGGGCGATCGACGTCCAGAGTCAGTCCGGCCATCCCGGCAGCCCGCACTACAGCGACCAACTCGACGAGTGGATCGCCGGTCGCTATCACTACCTCCCACTCGACCGCCAAGCCGCCGCCGCGTCTGCGACCTCGCGGTTCAGGCTGGCGCCATGGCCGTAGGAGCCTGCTGCCCGGTGTGGGTCATTCAGTCGCGCTCGGCTTCGATCGGCACTGGGACGAGGCTGGCCGCGAGGCCGCCGCGGGCGACAAAGGCGCCCTGCCAGATGCGGCTCACGTGGAGCAGCGCGCCGGCACAGGCAAAGGCGACAAGTGCGAAGAGGAGGAAGCCGCCGCCGAAGCTGCCGGTCAGTTGCTTCACCGAGCCGAGCACGTTCGGCAGGATGAATCCTCCCACGCCGCCGGCCGCGCCGACGATGCCCGTGATCACGCCGATCTCCTTGCTAAACCGCTGCGGCACGAGTTGAAACACCGAGCCGTTGCCCATGCCCAAGAGGCCCATGCCCACGAACAACACCGCCGTCGCCACGCCCAACGAAGGAAGGCTCGCCACGCCGAGCATGATCGCGCCGACCGCCACGTACAGCACGGTCAACATCCGAATGCCGCCGAATCGGTCGGCCAGGTAGCCGCCCACCGGACGCAACATCGAGCCGGCGAAGACGCACAGCGTCGCGAAACTCCCGGCCGCCACGCGACTCAACTCATACTGCTCGCGGAAGAAGATGCTCAGGAAGCTGGCCAGGCCGACGAACCCACCGAACGTGACCGAGTAGAACAACGAGAACCACCACGTGTCGCGCTCGTGAAGCACCGACCAGTAGTCGGCCAGGCGTTTCGGAGCCGGTTGCTGTGGGCTGTCCTTGGCGAGCAGCGCGAACACCGCGAGCGTGGCGGCAACGGCGACGGCGGCCATGCCGAACACGGCGTGCCAGCCAAGCTGCTCGGCCAGCCGCGGCCCAAAGAACGTAGCCAGCGCGGTTCCGCTGTTGCCCGCGCCGGCGATGCCCATCGCGAGTCCTTGATAGCGCGCGGGATACCAACGGCTCGCCAGCGGCAACGCGACAGCGAAACTCGCGCCCGCGACGCCGAGCAGAAACCCAACCACCAGCAACTGAACAAAACTGTCGGCCCACAACCAGCCCAACACGAGCGGCAACAGCGTCAGCACCAGACCGGCGATGCCCGCCCTGCGCCCGCCGATGTGATCGCCCAGCGGCCCGAGCACCAGGCGCAGCACGGCGCCGCCCAAGATCGGCACCGCGACCATCAGACCCTTCTGCCAGTCGGCCAGGCCGAAATCAGCGGCGATCGAGTTGGCCAGTGCACCGATCAGCACCCAGGCCATGAAACTGATGTCGAAGTATAGAAACGCCGAAACCAGCGTCGGTGTGTGTCCGGCACGCAGGAACTCGCGGATTTGCATCGGGGCCTTTCTTCGTACGGGGCTGTCATTCGTCGTCGCGTCGCACCCGCACCGCGCACGCCTTGTACGACGGTTGCCGCGAGTACGGGTCGAACACCGAATCGGTCAGTTGGTTGGCCGTCTTGTAGTGCATCGGGACGAAGACCTGGCCGGGCTGCACGAGCGGCGTCACGAACGCGCGGGCGCGGATGCTGCCGCGCTGCGATTCGATCACGACTCGTCCGTGCGGCGCAACGCCCAGCGCGCGGGCGTCGGCCGGATTGATCTCCACATAGATCGACTCGGGGTACAGCTTGCGCAACACCGGCGACTTCGCCGTCCGCGTCTCGGTGTGCCACTGAGCCGCGCTGCCGCGACCGGTCAGCAACACAAGCGGGTAGTTCGCGTCCGGCGCCTCGGGCATCGGTCGCGGCGCCTCGAACAGAAACTTCGCCCGGCCGTCGGTGTGGTAGAAGCGGCCGTCCTCGAACAGCCGCCGTTCGGAGTGCGGAGTTCGGAGCGCGGAGTGCGGAATGACCGATGGCGGAGTTGCAGACTGGGTGTGCGAACCTTCCACCTCGGGCCACGGCCATTGAATCCCGCCACACTCGTCGATCATGCGGTAGTCGCGAATGCCCGTGACGTCGCACGGCTGGCCGCGGCTCAGTTCCTTGAGCAACTGGAACACAGCCTCGGGCGAGTCCCACGCCCGAAACAGCTCGTCGCAGCCCCAGTAGTGGGCGATCAGCTTGAAGATCGCGAAGTCCGACAACGCCTGGCCGGGCGCGCGAGCGACCTTTTTGATGAGGCCGATCCGCCGTTCGCTGTTGATGAATGTGCCTTCCTTCTCGCCCCAACCCGCCGCCGGCAAAACCAAGTCGGCGAGCCGGGCCGTCTCGGTCGTGTGGTACATGTCTTGAACGACCAGGAAGTCGAGGCGGCTCAGTACGTCGTGTAGTTGGTTCTGGTTGATCCACGAGTGGGCGGGGTTCGTGGCGATCACCCACAATCCTTTGACCTTGCCGCGCAGAATGCCCTCGATGATTTCCGGGTAGGCCCAACTGTTGCGCGCCGGGATGCGCTCCGCGTCGATACCCAGAACGCCGGCCACGTGCGATCGATGCCCGGCATCGCTGAAGTCGCGGCCGCCCAGCAGATTCGTTGTGTTCGAGAACAGACGCGAGCCCATCGCGTTGCACTGGCCGGTGATCGAGTTGGCTCCCGTGCCCGGTCGGCCGATGTTGCCGGTCATGAGCGCGAGATTGATGATGGCCTGGGCCGTTCGCACGCCCTGGTAGCTCTGGTTCACGCCCATCGTCCACCAGAACGAGACTCGCTTGCCGTCGCGGATGGTGCGGGCGAGTTGTTCGAGACGTTCGACGGCAACGCCGCTCGCCGCGGCCGCTCGCTCGGGCGGATAGCCTTGCACGAACGCGGCGAACTCGTCGAACCCGCTGGTGTGCGCGGCGATGAATGAGCGGTCGATCCAGCGCTCGCGAATCAGGATGTAGGCCAGCCCGTACAAGAGTTCGAGGTCGCTCTTGGGCCGGATCGCCAGGTGCTGTGTAGCCGCTTCGGCCGTCTCGGTGCGTCGCGGGTCGATGACGACGATCTCGGGCCGGTGCGGATTGCGCAACACCCGCTCCCACAGGATCGGGTGAGCGATACACAGATTCGACCCGACCAGCACGATGACGTCCGATTCCTCAAGGTCCTTGTACGTGTACGGCGGCGCGTCGAAGCCGAACGATTGTTTGTACGCGACGACCGACGTGGCCATGCACTGCCGCGTGTTTCCGTCGCCATGTACCACGCCCATACCGAACTTGGCGAGCGCCCCGAGCAGTGCCAACTCCTCGGTGGGCATCTGCCCGGTGCCCAGCCACGCGACGGAGTCCGGCCCGTGCCGCCGCTGCAGGTCCTTGAACACCGATACGAAGGTGCGCAGCGCCGTCTCCCAATCCACCGGCTGCAGTGCTCCGCGGTTGCGTCGCAACAGAGGCGTCGTCGCGCGATCCGCGGCCCGGAGCACCGTCAGCGCCTCCCAGCCCTTGGGACACGCCATACCCAGATTGACCGGATAGTCGCGGGCGGGAGTCAGACCGATCGCTTCACCCGACTTCAGGTGCACGTTCAGGCTGCAACCAGTCGAACAGTAACCGCAGACCATCGAGGTCGTCGCGTCGGGTCGCCGTGCGGCCGGCACTTGGCCCAGTCCGAACCCACCGGGTTGAAGCAGCAGTTCGCGAGTGAGCGGTCCGTTGTGCCGGTACAGCAGCGAGCCGATCATGTCCGCAGCCTCCCCGGCATGCGCGGCGGCACGACGGCCGTGAAAAACAGAAACCGCTCGAGCAACTCACCGGCCACGCATAGCGCAAACGCGACGACCGCGACGAGTGCGATGCCCACCGCGCTGAACCCGGCCGCGACGCTGACGCTGTCCATCCACAGCAAGGCCGGCAACAGGACGCCGCCGACGAGGCCGCAGCCGAACCGAGCCGCCGTGACTCGACTCAACTGACCGGTCATGAGCAGGGCCGACCGCTTGGACGGCGTGTTCTGCTTGTCCCGCGCGTGGCGCAGGAACGCCGCCTCGAACAGCAGCTTCCCGCCGGCCGCCGCGAGCAACCACTTGGCGAGCGTCCCGCCGTATTCGGCCATCACCTGCCGCGCCGTGAGCGGTCCCGAACCGGCGCAGGCCACAAGCGACGCCAGCAAGGCGCTGCCCAGACCGAGAGTGACCATCGTCAGGACAAACTTGAGGCTGGTCGACGAGCCGTTCCAGAAGGTGCGGTTCGTACACTGGTAGATCATGATCGAGCATGCCACGCCGAACAGGCCGAAGATCACGACGGCGAGTCCCACCGGCCGTTCAAGCGACGCGGACCGCGGCGCGTACCAGAGTATCGCCGCGTAGGCGGCCGCCATCGCGGCGAACCCGCCAAAGGCCACGATCTCACGACTCAGCCACGAGGTCCGCAAACCGATGACCGCCCGAAATGCACACAGCGGCCGGCCCAAATGGAAGACCGCCGCGCCCATCGCGAGCAGCCCGAACACCAGCGCGCTGATCGCGTTCACGTGCGTGATGTCGGCAAGCACGTCGGGCCGCGCCAGCGACTGCAGCACCAGCCCAACCAGGAACGCCCCGACCGAGAGCTGCGTGAGTACCAGCATGACCACGAGCGGCCAGTGTGCGTGCTCGGGGCGGACCGAATAGTAATCCGCCGGCAGCATGTTGCGCGGATACACGCGGCGAGTCTTGTAATGCGTGGTCGGCAGCGTGGCGCCCGGGTCGGGCGCGCCAGGCAGGAACTGACTCGTCTCGCAGTTCTCGATCACTTCCTGCTGACGCACCACGGTGATTCGAATCGCCTCGTTCGGACACGCCTGCACGCACGCCGGCGCCTCGCCCACCGCGAGCCGCCCCGCGCACATGTCGCACTTGCGCACGATGCCCAGCCGCCGGTTGTACTTGGGCACGTCATACGGACACGCGAGCATGCAGTACTGACAGCCGATGCACTGGTCGTCGAGGTGCCGCACGATGCCGGTCGCACCGTCCTTCTCGTACGCCTTCACCGGACAGACGTTCATGCACGCCGGGTCGAGACAGTGATGGCACGCCGCGGTAACGTGCTGGATGACGGGCAACTCGGCCGTGCCGCCGTGCAGCATCCCCACGTCGCGCCACGTCTCGTGATCATCGAGTCCGTTGAGCGTGTGGCACGCGGTCACGCACGACTTGCAGCCCGAGCAGGCGTCGAGGTCCACCTCAAAGGCATACTGCTCACCAGCTCGCGGCGGCGAAGCAGGCAGCAGCGCCGAGTACGATGAGTCCGCGGCCAGCGACATCGGTCCGCTGTGCCACCGCGAGAACTGCTCAACCGCCGTCAGTCGCTGCTGGTCTTCGAGGAACTGTCCAACCAGCGAAGATCCGTTTCGACGTGAGGTCAATGCGGCGCAACTCGCCGCGGAATCGTGGCTGGCTGCCTGATCTCCTCGATTGCTTATCGGGGCGAATTCCGGGTTGATCGTCGCGGCGGCGGATTCCTGTCGAATCATGCCCGGCACTCCCTCGGACCGCTCCGCACGGCCGAAACCGTTTTCCCGCCGCCGCAGTCGATGTATGCTATTGCCTGATGATCAAGATCGTTCGCCAACCTGACGGAAAACTCCCCGACCAGCCGATCGTCATGGAAGAAGTGACCGATCCGGATGAGCTGGCGAAGGCCCGCGCGCAGCGGGAACGGGCGGATCGAAACTCGGCCTGGCTGCAGGCGCATGCGCATGAGGTCTACTCGAACCCGATGAACCGCGGGAAGGTGATTGTGATAGCGGGTGAGGAACTCTTTGTGGCTGGCACGGCGCGCGAGGCAATGGCAATGGCCAAAGCGGCTCACCCTGACGATAGCGGAGTCTACATGCGGTACATTCCAAAGGAGAACGTGCCACGCATCTATGCTCATTTCTGGCGAATGGCTCATCTGCGATGACGGTGTCGTCCGACCAATCGTTCGAGGCGAAGTGCAAGGACGCAACGGTTCGTGGCTCCACGTCGATTTCCTGCTGGACATCGGTGCCGATCGAACAGTGCTGTTCGCCGAAGCCGTCGAAGCTCTGGGTGTGGACGCGGTCGAATCGTCAAGCGGACTGATCGGGGTCGGCGGCGCCGCTGCATCGGTCGAAGTGCCAACCGCAGTCCGATCACGACGGACCAAGGGAACAAGGTGGTATTCCGTGGCCGGTTTGCCGCGGCGACCGGGCCGCAGGTCCTCGAAGTGAGCCTGCTCGGTCGCGACATCACTGACCTGTTCGCCCTCATCATTGATCGACCTGGCAATGTTGTTTGCATGCTCTCGCAGCGGCATCGGTATCGCATTGAAACTGATTGAGCCTGGTCCGATCCCCTCATTCTGGTCGTCTTATCTTCGCGGCAGAAACTGCACGAGCGGCAACAGGGAATCGACGAGTCGCTCGCACGGCACGTCGTTCAGCAGTTCGGCGGCGATCCGCGGCTGACGGCCGGTCGATCCGTTCACGTACACGTGAGCCGAATCGACGATGTCGCCCGACGGCTGGCGGCTGCGGCAACCCTGCAGGCCGATCGACGCAACTTGGTGCATGCCGCATCCGGCCGGACAACCGGACCAGTGAATCGACAGCGGCTTCAGACGATGCACATCGTCGCCCAGTCGTTCTTCGAGCTTCTTCGCCACGTCGATTGCCCAGCCTTTGGTTTCGATCAGTGCCATGTGGCAGTAGTCGATGCCGGTACACGACACGAGCCCGCGCATGATCGGAGTCGGGTCGTAACGCAATTCCTTGAGCAACGGCTCCTCTGTGAGATCGCCCAGCTTTGCGTCGGGAACGCCGGTGATGATCACGTTCTGGCCAGTCGTCAGTCGGATCTCGCCGGCGCCGTAGCGTTCGGCCACGTCGGCAACGCCGCGCATCTGGTCGGTCGTGATGCGTCCGACCGGCACGAGCAGCCCGACGTAGTTCAACCCTGGCTGTTTCTGTCGGTAGATTCCGACATGGTCCGAATGTCCGATCTTCCGTTGGTCCTTGCCGGCCGAGCGCAGCGGACGACCCCAGCGCCGCTCCAGTTCGCGGCGGAGCCACGCCTCGCCGCGATCGTCCAGCAAAAACGCGAGCCGCGCGCGGTTGCGCGCCTCGCGCGATCCGTGGTCGCGGAAGATGAACGTGATCTGCGAACACATCTCGGCTGCCTCGTCAGGCAACACGAACACGTCGATGTTCGACGCCGGCCGGTAGCCGCCCGATCCTTGTTTGCCGCCGACCAGGACGTTGAAGCCGACAGCCTGCTGGCCATCGACGTCTCGGGTCGCGGGCACGAGGCCGACGTCCTGCGTCTCGGGATGGCAGCAATTCTCCAGGCAGCCGGTGATCGTAACGTTGAACTTGCGCGGCAGGTTGGTGAACTCGCGGTTACCCACGAGCATCTCGGTGAACTGGTTCGCCACCGGCGTCGCATCGAACAGTTCGTTCGGCGTGATGCCCGACGCCGGGCAGCCGCACACGCCCCGCACGTTGTCCATGCCCGTCTGCAGACTCGTCAGCCCAACCTCGCGAAGCTGCCGCCAGATTTCGGGCGCCTCGCCGATCGTGAACCACCGCATCTGCACCTGCTGCCGCGTCGTCAGGTCGCAGAAGCCGCGGCCGTGCCGGTCGGACAGGTCGGCGATCAATCGCCACTGTCGCGCGTTCATGTGTCCGCAGGTGCTGCGGATGCGCATCATGAAGTGGCCCGGCGTCGGCTTGCGCACGAACAGCCCGTGCCACTTCATCCGCTGCGCGTCGTCTTCGCTGATTTGAGTCCAATCGCCCGCCGCCGCGAGCCGTTCGATGTCTGGCAGTGCGTCGAGCCCGTCCTTCTCTCGCTTCATCAGTTCGATCTTGTTCAGCTTGCGCTCGGCCGCCGCTTCCGCGCCACCGCACGCGGCGATCAGCCCGCCGAGCAGCGTCTGGCAACTACCGCAGCCCGTGCCCGCCTTGCACGCCTCGCCGATCGCCCGCACCGATGTCGCGCCCGCGCGAATACACGCGACGATGCGGCCCTTCGGCACGCGATGACAATTGCAAATCTCTGCGTCGTCGCTCAGCGATGCGACCGCGTCGCCATCCGCCCCGTCGGCCGATGCTGACCCGGCGTGGCCATTGAGCAACTCCAGCGGTTGGTCCGGCACCGGCTCGCCGCGTTTGAACAGCCGCATCAGCGTCGCCACCGGAGCCGTTTCGCCCAGCACGATCGCCCCGGCCAACCGGCCGTCGCGTATCACCAGTTTGCGGTAAACGCCGCGCGGCGCGTCGCTGTGGACGAGCACTTGGGCATCGAGCGAACTAGCGGCAGGGCCGTTAGCTTCGCCCATCGAGGCAAGATCGACTCCCATCACCTTTAGCGTCGTCGCCAGTCGCGAACCTTCGTAGCACGCCTGCGGGTCCGATTCCGTAATCACATCGGCCAACACGGCGGCCTGCTCGTACAGCGGCTCGACCAGCCCATAAATCTTGCCGCGGTGTTCGACGCACTCGCCGAGCGCGAAGACGTCGGCGTCCGACGTGCGAAGCTGGTCGTCGACCACGATCGCGCGGTTCACCGCGAGGCCCGCCGCCTTGGCGATCTCGGCGTTCGGCCGAATGCCGCAACTGACAACGATCATGTCGGCGTCGATCGTCGAGCCGTCCTTGAACTCAAGCCCCTCCGCCCGGCCGTTGCCCAGCACGCGCGTGGTCAGCCGTTCGAGCAGGACTCGGATGCCCATCGCCTCCATCTTCTGCCGCAAGATCGCACCGCCCGCCGCGTCGAGTTGCTGCACCATGAGCTGCGGCGCGACCTCGACAATCATCACCTCGACGCCGTGCGACACGAGTCCGCGGGCGGCCTCGAGGCCCAACAGGCCGCCGCCGATCACGACAGCCCGCTTCGATTGGCCCGCCCAGCGAGCAATCGCGTCACAGTCGTCGATCGTGCGAAACACGAACACGCCTCGCTTGTCGGCGCCTTCCATCGGAGGCACAAATGGACGCGAGCCGGTTGCGATAATGAGTTTGTCGTAGGCGACTGCGTGAGTGCGGAGTGGATCGGGTCCGGTCTGCGTCGCGCAGCCTGCGACAGCCTTGGCCGCGCGATCGATGTGCGTCGCCCGCACCCCCGCGAGCAATCGAATGCCGTGCTTCTCGTACCACTCCAGCGGATTCAGCGTGATCTCGTCGGCGGATTTGAATCCACCCAGCACGCCGGACAGGTGAATGCGGTTGTAGTTGCCGCGCGGCTCGTCGCCGAACATCGTGATCGCGAACCGCTCGGGCGCGCGGGCGCTGATCTCCTCAACAACGCGAGCGCCCGCCATGCCATTGCCGACAACCACCAGTGACTCGCGATCACCGCCGACCAAAAGTCGTTCCTTTCTGTCGAAGGATGTACTGGTGAGACGGCGCGCAGCATCTCCGTAGCTGATGTCGCCGTGTGTAGCACCAAACTCGGGAGAGGATCGGGAGAGGAGTCTGATCCGAGTGTCTGCACTAACCGCTCTTCGAGGATTACAAATCCTGTGCCGCGGGCAGCTCTGGCGAAGAAGTGACGGGCCGACTTGAAGTAACTCTCGTGAGAGCAACGACGTTGTGTCGTGCGTCAGACTTCTCTGGTTTCGTCGCGAGCGCAAGGCTCGCGGCCAATGCCCAACCGCAAGGCAGTCTTGGCCAAGTCGCTGGGCAATGCATCAGCGGTCGGGGGAAAGAACCACTGAACCCCGTGTTGCAGCGCCCATCGGCTCACTTCGGTTCCTGCGTGGCACTCCAGTGGCGAGCCTTGATCTCGGCGATCGCTTGGCGTACGAACTGGCGCAACTGTCTCTGTTGACCGGCGACGAACTCGTCCAGGTTGGCTATGGAATGATGATGGACTGCCCCGGGGCCGGTGGTGCGCCAAGGCCGCAGTGTCTCCAGTTGAGGGATGACCTCTACTCCGGCAGTCCGCCCGAGTGCGCGGATGGCCTCATAACGCAACTTGCGGTTCGGGTCCCACTCGTCGTCCAGCGCGATTTTGACGAGATCGGATACTGCCAGTCCGTTGAGCCGCATGATCTGGATGTGCGTGTCCAGGTTGCGTTGCGGCATTTCCTCGGTTTCCGTCTCGCGCATCTGAATCAGAGCCGCGAGGACCTTGGCGTCTGACATTTGTTGGAGTGAGTCTGTTGGGTCGACTTCCCAGGCCGTGTTGAAGCGGTTTGGCAGCCTGTCCAGGTACTCGCGGTAGCGTTCGAGCAGGAACGTCCGTCCCTCTTCAATATCGTGTTGCACCAAAGCTCGGGCGACCTCGCAGCGCGAGCTGTTACGGATCGACTCGTCGTCCATGGCGCGTCGCAAAACGGGAACGGTGTCCGGTGCGGCGATGCGAGCAAGAGCATCGACGCTTTGCGATCGCGTCAAACTGAGTACGGCGAAGCTGGGCTTGTCGTAGATGGCCAGCAACAGGGGCACAGACTTAGCAAGTAGCCGTGAGCGCACCCTCTCAGGCTGCCCGTGCCCAGAGTGTAGTAATGAGCCTTCATCCAAGCTCTCCGACTTTTAGGGCGCAGAAAACGGGAGGCGCAGTAAACGCGCAAACGGGACAGGTCGACCTGTCCGACCTGTCCCGTTTTCTGCGCCACCTTTCACGTTTTCGATCCATCAAAGGCCGCCTAAGCTAGGACTTCCAAATCATACCAAGCCAGGGCGAGATACTGCTGTGCGTCGTCGCGAGGACAGCTACGGCCTCGGCGATGGAAGCGGTCTGTGATCCAATCGAAGACACGCCTTCGATTGGGTTCCTTTTGGGAAACCTGCACCACCAGCATCGCCGCGAATGCAGCTTCACCCCCAAAGGAAGTGTCGGTGCTTTGTTCGATGCCCACCGCAATTACCTTGTCGGCCCCAAGCTCGTACAACTGCTCAACGAGCGACATCGCTTGGTGCTTTTCGATCTCCGCAACCATCCGGAACCCGTTTTGGCTCAACCATGACCGGGCTTCGGACGTCTCACACGTCTTCAAAGCTCGCTCAATGTCGGAGTCCGTGTAGGGCGACTGTTCCAAAACTGGTTCGGCTGGCGTCATTCGAGCGGGTCGGTCGCTCCATAGTTCCAGTTCGCCCAGCTTGGGTAGGCTCCGAAGCGCCTCCAAGACCGACGTTCCCTCCAACTGCCTCCGGAGGGCATTCACGGACACGGTCACTCGCTCTACTGCCTCTTCGGCATAGGCGAGCCTGTGTACTGCCTGCACCAACTCCTGCCAGTTCGATTCCCAACAACGTGTTGTCAAGGAAGGATGAAACGAACGCCCAAAGACCAGCCACGCATGAGAAAAGAGTGACAATCGCATTTGCACTACCCCGGGTCCATAAGAGGGACCTGCCGCCAGGTGAACAGCCAGGACACTGTCCCAGTGGGCCGGCACCTCCGAAGGTGGTCGGTTCCAGGCGGGATGTGAGCCAGGCGGAAACGCTCTGGGATAGACGACCATCCCCTCCATCACCTTCCCCGCGTGGCCACTGATGGTGTGAAAGGGCATATTCACCACGGGCGAGCCATATCGAAAAACCGGGCCATGCACGATCACCCCATCGCGCTCGTGGTAAATGCACGTGCTCCCCAACAATTCCAACTCCCACCACGCTTCAGCACCTGGACGAGGTGCCAGCTTGCGACTCCATTGGACGACCTCATCTGCAGATGGCTGACGGCGGCAGACACTGAGCCACAGTTCTGGCAAGCGTAGCTCACGGTGACTCTTTCCAACGCAAGTCACGAGATGGGCGGCGGTGGTCCCCGCGTGTCCCTCGGTTACCGTCACACGCGCGGGGGCAGCGGGGGAGATGGCCACGGTGGGCTGCGTGTCATCATTATTGATGGTGCCTGTGCCGCGGCTGCGGCGGGAATCGAGCGTCGCGCCGGTGGGATTCTTGAGATCGACCAAGAACCGCTCGTTCGGCTCATACATCGTGTCGCCACGCACCGCGACCGTGATCGTCCGACGGGTCTCGCCCGCGGCGAAACGGACTGTGTCGCTCGCCGCTGTGTAATCGCCCGGCGCGGCGGCGGAGTTGTTCGCGGTCGCGTAGCCGACCGTGACCTCCTGAGGGCTGCGACTCGACAAGCTGATGGTGAACACGGCGCTGACGGTGCCGCTGTTTCCTTCGGCGACCGTGCCCGTCAGCACGGCGTCCACCGTCTGCGAGCCGCTCTTGCCGCCCACACGGATCAGCCTGACGCCAGTGGCACCGTCGGATTCCCAGAGTGCGAAGTCGTCTGCGGCAAACTGTATCTGGCCCAGTGCGTCGTCGTTCTCGATCGTGAGCCGAGCGCTGGCCGGAGTGCCGAGCTTGGCCGCACCGCTCCGTAGAGCCAGGAGCAGCCAGAGAAACTCGTTGTTCTCGATGACCAGTTCGTCGCGGATTGGCACGGTGAACGTCTGCGACGTGACCCCGTCGGCGAAGGTCAGCGTGCCGGCGGCGGTGTGGGTGTAGTCGGCGCTGTCACCGGCGGCTGGTCCGGCCTGTGCGATTTGGTCCAGCGGAACTCCGTCGCACGAGCATGGCGAGCGAGTGGCGTAGTTCACCGAAACGGTGCCCTTGGCGCCGTTAACGCGCTGGACGGTGACTCGGCGAGGTGTTGTGCCGCGGTCAGCACCGCGTTGGCCTGGGTCACGGCGTCGAGTCGCGCGACGTCCGCATCCGCTCGCGCCCGATCCCACACGGTCTCAGCCTGGCGTATGCCGCCTGCCACGCCTGTCAGCCGTCGCCATCGTCACCGTGAAGGCGTGGACGGCGGCATCCAGAACCTCGGCCGCTGCCGTTCGCGCCGCGTCGATATCCGCCAACGCCTGCGGGTCGGGCGCACTACAAGCGGGGTCGGCCGCACATGCGTCCCACAGTTCCGTCTCTTGCCGGGCCAAGTCAGCCAATGTGCTGTCGTAGGACGAACTCGCTGCGTCGATCGCGACTTTGGCGTCGGCCGCCGCCGCCCAGTAGGCGGCGTCGGCGACCGACAGGGCGTCAAGATACGCTGCCCGCGCCGTGACATCGGCCTGATCGTAGGCTTCCTGGGCTGCGATCTGAGTGTCGTGGCGTCGAGCGACGCACAGAGTATCTGGCTGCGATTGCTTCAAGATCAACCCACCCGCAACGCGCGGCAGGATACCCACGCCGATCGTGACCTCCAACAAGAAACTGTTCCCGATGTCGTGCCGACCGCGAGCCGCTTCCAGTGCGAGAGTGTGGCACCCTGCCGCAGATGGCTTCCACGCCCATCGCAGACTCTGGGCGCGCAACGTGCTTCGCACCCCCGCGCAGCCATCACTGATCGGTTGTCATCGAAGCAATCACATGCACCTCGTTCGATGCCGTGCCGACCGCGAGTCGCTTTTGATCGGGCGAGACGCCGAGGCTCGTGATCCACCCAACGCTGGTCGGGTGGTCGTGAACGAGGTTGCCGCTGGCCGCGTCGATGGCGCCGAGACCGTCCCGCGAGCCGGCGGCGAGCGTCTTGGCGTCGATCCACGCGAGCGCGAACACTGGCGACGTGTGCCGGATGATGCGCACCATGCGACCGATCGCGGGTTGCCAGATGCGCACGGTGCCGTCGCCGCCCGCCGACGCAAGTTCGATGGCGGCGGGCGGACGGGTGCTGGCGAGGGCCGCCGGCCTGAATGCCAGGCTCTGCACTGGCCCTAGATGATTCGTGAACGTGCGCAACAATTGCCACGAGCGAGTGTCCCACACGCGGATGGTCTGATCAGTGCTTCCGGTACACAACAGCGCCGCGTCGGGCGATACGGCGAGGCACAGCACCGGCCCGGAATGCCCGGCCAGATTGGCGACTTCCGTGCCCGCCGCCACGTCCCAGACACGGACCGTGCGGTCCGCGCTGCACGTGGCGATTCGGCCGGCGTCGACCCACGCCGCGCCATAGACCACGTCGTCGTGCCCTTCGAGCCGGCCAATCAGCTTGCGGCCGGGCCACGACCACAACTCGATGACGCCGAACTCGGCCGGGCTGCCGCCCGCCACGGCCAGCGCCCTGCCGTCTGGTGAGAACGCCAGATCGTGGACGTGTGCCAGTTCGGTGTTGAATGCCGATGTTCGTTCGCCCACCCAACTCTGAACTTCGACGCCGCGCTGCGAACCAATCAGCACGTTCTCGCCGTCGGGCGACGCTGCCAGCGCGGTGATTGAAGGCTGAAGGCTCGCCGCCTGGTCTGGTTTCGCGCCGGGTGCGACGCAAGCGACGAGCATCACAAGGACGGCCGCGGTCGCCACGCGAGCCCGGTGCCGAGACCCTGGAGTGCGACTCGTCGCCGCTTTTCCTGTGAATCGTAGGATGTAACTCATTCCGTCACGATGCCGGTCGCCCGGCCAACGAGAGCGGCACGCAGCCAAAGAAAGCGGCGACAAGTGCCGCACTCCAAAACCTGTTACGTCAGGCACTCGCGAATCACCTGGCCGCCGGGCGAAACTCGAACGGGGCGGCCGTCGGCCGTCTGGAACTCGCGGTCCGGATCGATGCCGAGGAGAGTGTAGATCGTGCGAGCCAGGTCGGTCGGCGACACAGGTCGGTCGGCGGCGTTCTCGCCGCGGGCGTCGCTCGAGCCGACGACCTGACCGCCGCGCACTGAGCCGCCGGCCAGCAGGACGCTGAACGCGCGCGGCCAATGATCGCGACCGGCGGCCGTGTTCAGCTTGGGCGTGCGGCCGAATTCGCCCATCACGATCACTAGGGTTTCGTCGAGCAGGCCGCTCGCGGCCAGTTCGTCGAGCAGTGTCGACAGCGCGGCGTCGAGCAGCGGGATCTTGCCCGCATAGCCGCCGACGTAACCCTCCTTCAGCTCGCGATAGATTTGTCCGTGCGTGTCCCAGCCGTTGTCGGTGACGGTCACGAACGGGCAGCCGGCCTCGATCAATCGTCGGGCGAGCAGGCAACTCTGGCCGATGCGGCTCATGCCGTAGCGCTGCCGCACGGCCGGGCGCTCCTCGCCCACGTTGAACGCTCGCTTGGCCGCGGGCGACGCGATCAGGCGATACGCCTGTTCAAACTGCGCGTCGCGAGTCTGGCGAAACGCACCCTCTTCGACCTGGGCGCTGAGCCGATCGAAGTCGGCCAGGAACTGGCGGCGTCGATCGAGTCGTGCGGCATCGAAGCCCGCCGGCGCGTCGAGGTCCTTGACTCGAAAGTCGGGCTTCGACGGATCGCCGCCCACGGCGAACGGCCGCATCGACCCGCTCAAGTAGCCGTTGGCCGCGTGCGCGTTGAAGCTCGGCACGGCGACGTAGGCGGGCAGCACACCCGCGTCGCCCCGGCATGCGGCCGCGACCGACCCGTAGCTCGGATACTCGATCACCGGCGACGGCTGGTAGCCGGTAAGCATGTAGTGACTGCCCAGATTGTGCTCGCCCAACGGCGAGGTCATCGACCGCACGAGGCAGACGCGATGCATCATTGTCGCCAGTCGGTGAAAATGCTCGCAGATTTGGATTCCCGGAACGTCGCTGGCCGCGGGCGAGAAGTCGCCGCGCACTTCGGCCGGCGCGTCGGGCTTCAAGTCGAACGTGTCGAGGTGGCTCGGCCCGCCATCGAGCCAGATCAGAATGCAGTTGCGCAGGCCGTCGTCGGCCGCGGCCGTTCGTCGCCGCAGTGCGTCGGCGACTCCCAGCCCGAACGCCGACAGGCTGCCGATGCGCAGAAACTCTCGTCGGTTCACACCGTCACAGCGTCGCATGGGCGTTCCTCCGAGCGTCAGTGATTACACCCGAACTCGGCCGAATTAAGCAATGCCCAACAGAAATCCTGCAGGGCAGCGACCCGGCCCGAACTGTCCGCCGCGGCCAGGCCATCGTGCCAGTGGTTCAGCTCGGCCTGCGTCGGCCGGCGCGACAGGGCGATTAGGTAGAATTCCGTCACTATCGCCGCGTTGTCGGCGCTCGTCGTTAGCAGTCGCGCGAGTCGTCCGGCGGGGTCGGCCAACTTGGCGTTCAGCCACGGTCCGTTGATGGTGTGCAGCGCGAGCGGCAGTGAACCGGACGACGCTGTGGCGGCGGAGCACTCGGCGTCGCGCGAGCAGCGGCCGAGCAGGTCGAGCGGCTCGGACGCGACGCGCGAGTCGCCGAGCGAAATCGCCGGCGTGCCGCCCGGCAGATCCCCGAGCCGTTCGGTGACGCCTGTCACTTTGACCACGGCGTCGATCAACACGTGCGCCGCGAGCGGGCGCACCAGTGCCTTGGAGCAGAACCGATCGTCGGCGCGGTTGCCCGACTGCGACACCGAGCTGCGCTGGTAGGCCTCGGAGGTGACGACCGTGCGGACCGTGTGCCGTACGTCGAACCGGTGCGACGCGAGGTCGGCAGCCAGCGCGTCGAGCAGTTCCGGGTGGGTCGCCGGGTTCGTGGCGCGTAGGTCATCGACGGGTTCCACCAGTCCGCGGCCCATCAGTTCACGCCAGATGCGATTCACGGCCACCCGCGCGAAGAACGGATTCACTGGGCTCGTCGCCCAATCGGCGAACTGGTCGCGCCACGTAGTCGCGTCGGGCGACTCGATGAACCGGTCGCCGGGAATGCGCGGCACGGCCGGCCGGCCGGTGCGAGGGTGGATCACGTCGCCCCGCGCGACGAGCTTGACTTCGCGCGAACGATCAACCCGCGCGAAAACGGCGGCCAAGCCGTGGTAGTCGTCTTGCGTCCAGCGATCGAGCGGATGATTGTGGCAATTCGCGCACTGCAACCGCACGCCGAGCATGACGCGGCTGACGTGCTCGGCCGCCTCGCGAGCGTCGCGTGGCACGCGGCTGAAGTTGGCCGGCCCGACCGCATATCCGTCGCCGGTCGCCAGCAGCATCGTGCGGGCCATGACGTCGAGCGGCGTGTTCTTTGCAACGCAGTCGCGAATGTACGAGTGAAACGCCGCGGCGCCCTCGGGCTGAAGCCGCCGCGACTCGATCCTCAACAGGTCGCCCCACTTGAGCGCCCACAGGTCGGCGAACTCGCTCCGATCGAGCAGCCCCTCGACCAGGCGCTGCCGCTTGTCCGCCGCGCGGTCGGCCACGAAGGCGTCGACCTCGGCGGGGTCGGGCAGCACGCCGATTAGGTCGAGGTAGACTCGCCGCACGAATATCCGGTCGTCCGTGCGTGGCGAGTGCGGCAGGCGCAGTGCGTCGAGCGTTCGGTTTACGTGCTCGTCGACGAAGTTCGCGAGCGGCCGGTTCGCCGGCGCATCGCCGCCCTCGTTGATCGGCACCATGACCGTGACCGCGGCGACCTCGCCAAGGAACCGGACCATCACTGAGGTTTGTCCGCGCCGCAGCACCGTGACAGCTCCGCTGGAGTCGACGCGAGTCGCGGCCGGATCGGTCGCAGTGAACACGGCCCAGCGCGTCACGTCCTCTGAGGTTTGCTGAATGCTGACGGCCGATCGCTGATCGCCCGTCGCGAAGTGTGCGAGCACCTTGATGCTGAACTGCCCGCCCAGATCGGGCAGCCATTGCGTGGTCGGTGCGACCTCGATCTTGAGTAGTCGTCGATCCCCGCCGCGCGGGGCGCCGGCCGCGATCCAATCGCGCACGATGCGAAACCCGTCGCCACCCGGCTTCAGCCGCAAGCCGCCTTCGTGATCGATGTCCAGCGCAGGCTTACGCAGCACCAGGCTCTTTTCCGGGCGAACCTGGTTCACGCGTCGCCCCTCGAACTCGCTGACCAGGCTGTCGTAGTCGGCCTGTGGGTCGTAGCCCAGCAGCGACAACTTGAACCCGCCGCGTCCGATCGCCGCGCCATGACACGAGCCGCTGTTGCAGCCGGCCTTGGTCAGGACGGGGATGACCTGGGTTTCGAAGTCGACGATCGGGTTCGGCTGTTGGCTGGGAGTTGGAAGCTCAATGCCTGGTGCAGCCGTAGCGATGCCAACAGTCGCGATGATTACACAACGAGCGGCATGCTCAAACATGGTAGTTGCACCTGCATTGGTTCTGGCTGAATTCAGAAACGGTCAGGGTAGTACCCGCTCTCGGCATGAATTGTTCTGGGGTCATGTCCAGTCACGATCATTCCTCGCTTTCTTCAGAGATCGCTTGCATGCGTAGGCGAACGATCTGCGACGCGCCCGGTTGGGCCATCCATTCGATGACCGCGTCGAAGACGTCTTCGATCTCGGGAGTTCCCGAGAAGCCTCGTAACTTGATTTCGCCGCCGCAGCGGGGGCACTTCGCGTAGAAATCAAACGGCGAAACCACAACCTTCTGTCCACAGTGTTCGATCTCGCGTTTGACGGGAAACGAGCGTATCGCCTCAATCACCTCCGCGGGCAGCTCAGTGTGGGTTTGGGTTTTCATGTTACTCCAACTCTCGCAGGGCCCGTTTGAACTCTGCACGCGTCATCGTAGCACCAGCACGAATCTCGCAATGGGCTTCACGCAGCCGTTCCGGCAACGGTTCCTCGCCACGTACGGAAACCAGTCGAAGCCCCTTCGCCTCGATTTCCGCTGGTGAACGAATTATAACCCGGCTCCCGGTTCGAAAGCTGTCCAGGATCTCGATCTCGGTCAGGGGCGGACTGATTCTGTCGAGGTCGAAAACCGAGATGCCTTGCTCACCCTTCCTGAGTGCGAACGCCGGTTTTGCAGGCTCGGCTACGCGTGCGAACATGTCGTCGGCACTTTCAGGCCAGATCGGCCGCGATCGCGGCGGCCCCTAGTCACCGGCCGCCAGTTTCTTGATCGCCGCCTTGGCCGGGTCGGAGCCGTAGCCGAGGTGGGCGATGCGGATGGCGAACTGCTTCAGGTCGTCTTTGCGCTGCTTGTCGTCGCCGGCCCACTTGAGCATGGCGTCGTTGATTTCCTTCACCGTGGCCTCGTCGTTGGTCGACTGGATCATGCGGCGCATTAGGCCGATGATCTCGGGGTCCATCGGAGTGCGGCCGGGCAGGTCGGCACCGGCCTTCTTGCGCGGTTCGTCTTTCCTCGGTTCGTCCCTACGCGGAACGTCTTTTCTAGGCTCGTCCTTACGCGGCTCGTCCTTCCGGGCGGCCGGAACAGGCTCGACGCGTGGGCTTGGCTTCTTGATCGGTTCGGGGGCGGGCGAGCCTTCGAGCTTGGCGATCTTCGTGCGGGCGTCGTTCAGGGCGTCGGCCAGTTCGGCCACGCGCTTTTCAAGTTCCGCGACTCGGGCAAGCGCGCGGGCGTGGTGTTCCTGATCGAGGCTCTTGAGGCGTGCTACTTCGTCTTCGAGACGCTTGACGGCCTCGGCTGCGTCGGCGGCTGGCCGTGCCACGTCGGTCGGGCGCGCGGGCGTCGGCCGGGCCGTGTCGCGACGCATGTTGGCGCGGTCCGCGCCCAGTTCGGCCAGCGTCGGCGGCGTCTTGCCGACTAGCTTGGCCATCTCGGCCAAGATCGGCGGCGCGTCGGTCTCGTTCGGTTGTGTGATCGCAAAGTTGGCGACGACCTGCTGCTCTTTGACGATCAGGATCGTCAGCGCGACCTTGCGATTCAGTCCGTAGCTGCCCGGCCCTTCGATGCCGTCGAGCGAGATGTTGATCGGCGACTGCAGGTTAAGCGACTGGCGAGCGCGGCCGAGGAACTCCTCGGTCTGAGTACGGTCTGCCGCCAGCCAGACGAAGTGGGTGTCGAGGCCGTCGCCCGCTACCTTCGAGGCATACAGATCGAGCGGCCGCAGCAGTTGCATGGCGGGGCGCGTCAGTTCGTGAACGAACACGAGCAGCGCGGGGCCGCCCTTCGACTCGCCGGCCAGTTCTACTTCCTTGCCCGCCTGTGGGCCAAAGACCTGCAGCACCTTGAACGGCGGCGCCTTCTCGCCCGGTTGAGGACCCGAAAAGACCTTGTCTTGTTGCGGCGTCGCCGCGGCCAGTAGGAGCAGAGCGGCGAACACGACTAAATGGCTTTGCGTGATCCTGGGAGTCCGCAGGGACAGTAGCCCGACGCGCCAGCGAGGGACCGGGCCTGATTTCTTGTGATTTCGCCATGTGCTCCCTCGCTGGCGCGTCGGGCTACTGTCCCAGAATCGTGCAAGGCTATTTAGACTGTGGCGCGGTTGCATGGCGACTCTCCTTGGGGTGGACTTTGGGTGTTTGTTGTCTCGGCGACTCGCGGCTTGTGATCGGTCTTCATGGCGATCAGGTCCACATTCCCTGAAACCGGCCGACGCGAGCCACGTCCTCGCGGAGTTCCATGGGTGTTTGATACCGGTCGGCCGGGCTCTTCGCCAGACATTTGAGCACGATGCCTTCGAGCGGGCCAGGCACGGCCAGGTTGATGCGCGTGGGCGGCGTCGGCATCTGGTTTCGCACGGTGTCGATCATCTGCACGGTGCCGCGGCCGGTGAACGGCGGCCGGCCGGTCAGCAGGCTGTACAGGCACGCACCCAGCGAATAGATGTCGCTGCGGCAGTCGGCTTCGCCGTCCGGCTCGGTGCGTTCCGGCGCCATGTAGGCGAGGTCGCCCACCAAGTCGCTGGTGCCGGTGATGCGGTTCATAGTCGAGAGCACGACGCCACGGACCAGAGCAAAGTCCGCCAGCTTGGCGGTGGCCGACTTCGCGAGCAGAATGTTCTCGGGTCGAATGTTGCGGTGCAGCACCTGGTGTTCGTAGGCGACTTCGAGCGCGGCCGTGATGTCGCGGGCGATCGCCAGCACTCGCGCGGGCGCGAGCATGTTGCCCACGCCGTACTTGGCGACGACCTGGCGCAGGCTCGGGCCATCGACATACTCCATGGCCAGCCACCATTTGCCGGCCGAGTTGCCGGCGCGATAGAGCTGCACGATGTTCGGATGTTGCAACTTGGCCGCTGTGCGTACGCCGCGCACGAATCGGCCCAGTTCCTTGGGATCGTCGGCCACGTTGGGGTTCAGGATCTTGACGCAAACGATCCGGTCGTCTTTGAGATCGCGGGACTTAAAGAACGTGCCGGTCGATCCGCGGTGGATCAGTTCGCCGATTTCGTATCGTTCGCCGACCACGCGGGCGGTGTCGGCCAGGGCCTTGCTTGCCGCGGGAACCTCGATCTCGCGCGTCCGCTTCGCCGCACGCGCCGCGGCGCGCCTGTCGCGGGCCGGTTCGTGTTTCTGAGTGGTCGGCAGTCCCTCGACCGGTTCAGGCTCCTTCACCCGGAACCGCAGCCGCACTCGGCCGCAAGCGATCGTGTCGCCCTCTTTCAGTTCGACTCGCCGCACGCGCTCGTTGTTGACCAGCGTTCCGTTCGTGCTGCCCAGGTCCTCGAGGACCCACTTGTGCCGCTCAAGAACCAGACGAAACTGTTTGCGCGAGACTCGCGAATCGTTCACGCACACGTCGCACTCCTGGCTCCGCCCGACGACGAGCGGACCGGGACCGCGGAGCGGGTGCGTTGCTCCCGCCCCATCCGAACCAGTTTCTTCGAGCACGGCATTCATGGCAAACCAGTGCTTGAGAGTATAGGCTCTCCGCCAACTTTGGGGAAACTTGTGGTGTGGCCGCCGCGGCCGCCTCACATCTGGCGGATGAAACAGCAGGCGGGACGCCTGCGCCCCAAAACTGGCGGAGAGTCAGAGTATACAAACTTCTCGGTGGTCATGAGTCACGACGCCGGCCGGCCCTGTTCGTCCAGCCACTTGGCAATGAGCGCCAGCACCTTCACAGCGATGTAGAGGCCCGTGCCGCCGAGTAGCGTCACCCACATGAGCCAGACCCAGTTGACGACTGCGCCGCCGACCTGAACGAGCCACCACTTCTTGCGCGGCGGCGGAGGCGGCGGGGCGGGCACGACGTCGTAGACCGCCGCGCGGGCCGGCGGTTGGACATCGACGCGAACCGGTCTGGGTGGCCGGAACTCGACTTCATCGCGCGGCAACGAAACCAGCTCCGGCAGCGGGCCTGACGCCGAATCGCTGAGCAGCGGCAGGTCGGCCGCCGATGCGGGCTCGGCCGCCTCGACGCGCGGCGCGACGCCCGACGGCTCGTCGCTGAGCAGGTCGAAGAGCGGCGACGCCGACTCCGCGGCCGGCGATTCGTCGGGTTGCGGCAGGCTCGCGGCGGGCGTCGGGGCCGCGGGCGTCGCGAATTCGGGTGGCGGCGCGGCGGCGGGCGGAGCCGCGAGCGCGGCGGTCTTCAGGCCGGTCAGCACGTCGCCGAGTTCGCCGAGCGGCGCGGGTTTGCCGGTGAACGCTCGCACGATGCAATCGATCTCGGCAACCAGCGCGTCGAGCGGATCGACGACGCGGCATCCACGCGACCATGCCGCCTCGATGAGCGGCGTGTCGAGCGGCGGGCGGCTCAGGTCGAGCACGACCGTCTCTTCGTTCAATCGGTCGTGGACGGCCGACCAGCCGCCGTCGGCGTCAGGTCCGCCGTCGGTTGCGATCAGCACCTGAGGATCGACGAGACGCAGTTGATCGACCGTGAGCGGCCGGCAGCCGACCCGTTCCGCGAGCGCGGCGGTTCGATCGCGGTCGGGCGCGCAGATCGCCAGGTTGGCGCCCTCGCGCGTCACGGCGTACGCAATCGCTTGTGCCGAGGACGAGCCGCCGAGCAGCAACACGCGACGGTCCTCGATCAGTCGCTTCGCACCGGGCGATGATTTGATCAACGGCGACATCGCCTCGGCCGCGGTGCGCCACGTCGTGTTGAGCCCGGCCCACCGGCCGCCGTGGTTGACGAGCAGTTCGGCCTGGCCCGTCCGCTTGGCCAACTCCTCGCAATCCTCGATCCATGCGGCGTTGTCGGCCGAGCCGCCCGGAGTCGGTCCGAGCGGCGAGAGCAGGTCGCCCTGTTCCAGCAGCTCGCAAATGCCGGTTCGGTGCGCCGGCGCGAGCACGAGCCCCATGAGGGTGAAGGCATCGAGTGCTCGCGCCACGTTGTGGATGTCGTCAAGTTCCAGCGGTACGCAGCGACACTTGGTCCCCAGCCGAGCGAACGCCGCGTTGATCGCGCCCACCAGCGCGAGCCGCGGCGCGGAGATGCCGGTGACGCCGACCAGCGGCGTGGTTGGGTCGATCGCCGAGATGTGCAACAACTTGTCCAGTTCGTGCACGGTCGGCTGGCCGTCGAACGTGGCGGAGGTGCTATCGACCACGGCGTACGACCAGGGCGAGCCGAGTTTGGCGGCGAGGACCGCGACCATAGTTGCGGCGCGTCCGATCCCGACGCCGATCGTCGGTTTTTCCTGACGCGCGATCACGTTGAGCAGCGGCCACGCCCGGTCCAGCGTCGGCGCAGGGGCCGCGATGCGCACGGCGTCGGCGTCGCGATCGAACGCTTCCTGCTGCACGTCCGCAAGGTTGGCCGACGGGTCGACGAGGGCCGTGAAGCTGATGAGTCGTTTGGCCGACCCGCAGCGCGTTAGATTCGCGGCCACGTCCAACTCGATTTCGATGTAGTCCGCACCGGCGTCGGCGGCTTCGCGCAACAGGTCGCGCCGCGATTCCTCGGATCGTTGCCACTCGCCGCCATCCTGCGTACGTCGGCAGCTTACGATCACCGGGCACTTCTTCGCGGCCAACAACGCGGGCAGATCGGGCGGCTGGCGCATGCGGTCGACCCGCAACTCGACAAGCGAGCCGTGGGTGGCGGCCTGCAACTCGATCTGGGCCAGCCGCGGTGATGTGGAAGCTATGGTGACAGCGAGCATCGCATCTCTCTGTGCAACGTCGGGGCGAGTCATTGTTGTCGGGCCAGAGTATAACCAGAAACGGAGGCTCGTTCGCCACACGCTTTGAACCAAGCGGTGCCTCAGTTCCTCATCGCCTCAGGTACTTTTCGGCGAGGTAGGCCCACACTCCACGACGATCTGGCAGCGACAGTTCGGCATCGTAGACCAGCAACTCGGCCAGATCGCCCAACCAAAACTCGCCGCCCGGCCCCTGGGTCCCAATCATGTACGGGGGGAACAGGTCGCGCTGAGACAGCGGCGAGCCACGCTGAGCGATCAAGGTCTCGTTCTGATAAATGAGTGCATCACTGGTACTGGCGATCCCGGTGAGAATGAAATGGGACGCCGGTTCGGTAATCGTGCCCACGCCGGAATTGTCGTTGTGGTAGTAGCCGCCGAGTTCGTCGGTGAACCGCGCCCGGCGGGGGTTCTGGCGCAGCGTACTGATGAACACCGAGTTGGGATTGCCACGCCAATTGGAGAAAACCACTCGGTAGCCTGTGTCGGTCGCTCGCTCGTTCACCACGGCAAAGATGCTGAATTGCTGGGAACTAAGCACTCGACCGGCCAGATCCAGGGAATCGTTGCCGTCGAAGCGAATGATCGGACGTCCGTTCAGCACGCTCCGGACGAACAACGGCTGATGAATGGGTTTCGACTGGCTGGCGCGATGGCCGTCGCCGGACTGATCAATGCAGAATGAGACACGGTCCTGCGCATCGAACGTCACGCCCGCGTCGGCGCGGAGCCAGAGTACGAGCTTGCTGCGCTGTTGCAGCGTAGGCGTGGGCGCCGCGACGTTGGGCGTCGCTGGAGCCGCGTCGGTGGACGTGGGTTTCACCCCTGGCATGGTCATTCCCGATGCTCCGGTCGGCATGATCGCGCGCGGCGCCGCAGGGCGCGGAACCGCACTGGGTAATGTCGGCTTGACGGGCGCGGCTCCGGCAACGGATTCGCTCTGGGATTCGCCGGACTCGGGCGGGCCCTCAAAGATCGCACGCAGGCCGCCCCGACCGCCGGCTCGATACAACATCCCCAATCCGATGAATACGGCAACAAGGACGCCGAGTCGCACGAATGTCCACGATAGCCGGTGGACGAACAAGCCGCGCAGGATTGCCGCGAGCGCCGACGCCGCGAAGCCCCGCGACGAAGATCGCCTGCGCCGGGAAGCGGGCAAGATCGTCTCGGGGCGTTCGCGATGTGTCGAGCGAGACGGCTGTACAGGCTCAGCTTGGAACTCGTCGTCGATCAGGTGGGCGAGTTGTGCCGCATCGATCGATCGGCCCTCGCCCTTAGCCCAGGGTTCGAGCGCGTCGGCGGCCTCGGCCGGACTTTGGAACCGGTCCTCCGGGCGCTTCGCCAGCATCCGCTTCGCGATCAGAACCGAGAAGAACTCGGGGACCTCGGTGTTCACCTCATGCACCGGCGCCGCTTCCTGCTCTCGGTGCGCGACGATCTTCTGCACGCTCGTGCCCGACGCGAACGGCACTCGGCCGGTCAGACATTCGTAGAGCGTGCAGCCGAGCGAGTAGATGTCGCTTCGGGTGTCGGCCCGTTTCGCGTCTTCGGCCTGTTCCGGGGCGCAGTAATCGACGGTGCCCATGAACGCACCCGTGTGGGTGAGCGACGCGGGCTGGTCGGCGCGATCGTCGAAGAACTTGGCCAGGCCCAGATCGGCCAGCTTCACGCTTCCTTTCTTGGTGAGCATGATGTTCGACGGCTTGATGTCGCGATGGACGACGCCGCGCTGCCGCGCATGCTCCAGGGCCAGCGCCACCTCGCGGCCGATCCGCGCAGTCTCCTTGGTCGAGAGCAGCCAGTTCTTCTGAATGAACTTCGCCAGGGTCGTACCTTCGACGAGTTCCATCACCAGGTAGTGCGTCTCACCGTGCTGGCCGAGTTCGTAACATCGCACGATGTGCTCATGCTGCACCTGGGGCGCCGCCTGGCCCTCGCGCCGAAATCGCTCGATCGCGTCGCGAGTCGCCAGCCGTTTGGGCAGCAGCTTGACCGCAACGTGCCGGCCGGTTTTGGCGTCGAGCGCGCGAAACACCTGACCCATGCCGCCGGCGCCGAGCGGATCGAGCAGCCGGTAGTGATCGAGCACGAACCCCTTCCATTTGCCAGCCTGCAACTGAGCGGCCTGCCATTTGGTCAGCAGGTCGCAGCGCACGAGCAGATCGAGCAACTGCGCATCGTCGGGCGTGCCGCCCGCAGCCGCACGCACGCGAGCCAACTCGTCAGCGGTCACGAGCCGGCTCTCGATCAGGCGTGCGTCGAGGTTGATCGAGTGGGCGGGCATGCGGTTTCCTTCTTAGAACTGCGTGTTATCGATCTTCTCGCTCCCGTTGCGGCTACCGATGGCCTGCCAGATTGCGAGGTCGATTCCATCACTGACGAATCGAACCGAGCCGTCGCCCATCAGGACGTGCACGCCGCCCGGATGTCGGCTGCTGGCGGCCATGCGGGCCTGTAGAGTCCGCGTCCGAAACTGACCCGTGTTGAAGCAGTTGGGCCGCGGGTCGTTGGGCGCCCGCGTGTGGTTGTACATCGCGAAGATGTAGGTGCCGGCGTAGTACCAACTTTCAAGGGGAAAAATCGTTCCGCCGCCGGCGCACGGGTCATCGCCGAGAAACTGTGCCTCGGGCAGATCGACGATCAGCCCATCGCGCGGCAATCCATTTGCGTCGCCATCCCCCATGACCACTTCAGAAAAGAAAGCAGTCTGGCTGGCGCCATCGCTGATGTCGGCGGTGCGTGTGCTGGATCGAAAGTAGAAGACGCCGTTCGGCACCAGTCCGCCCGCCGTAAAGTTCGGATCGGCAAACGGGCCTGAACCGGAACAGGAACGATAGCTGTTGCCGGGAAAGTCGCCCAGGGGGACCGAATCGGACGGACAAAGAAACACCTCGAGCGGAATGCTGCGCGCCGTCAGGTTGAAATCCACGCCGGGCGCGGGGCAATCGGGCGGGCTGGGAAAGGCGCAGTGCGTCCAATTCCATGCGTTGTAGGCGGCAGCCTGGTCGAGGAACGGCAGGATCATCGTTTGAACCTCGCCGCTCGACCAGATGCCCGCCGAGCACGGCGTCGCGTTGTGGCCGAACGGCAACACGCGCAGGTCGCTTTCGTAGACGGCGATGGCCAGCCCGATCTGTTTCAGATTGTTTGTGCACTGAGATCGCCGGCCCGCCTCGCGCGCAGACTGCACCGCAGGCAGCAGCAGGGCGATCAAGAGCGCGATGATCCCGATAACCACCAGCAACTCGATCAGCGTAAACCCGTGCGAGTAATTGCGTGATTGCACAGATCGTCTCCTTGATGTCGCATCGCGACCGGTTACGGAGCGACGCGACCGATCATGACCTTGCGAATGAGTTCGTCGGCCTCCTGGCGACTAATCGTGGCGCTGACCTGCGCGGTCTGCGACAGAATCCAAACCACCAGCGCCGCGATGAACGCAACAAGCGCGCCGCCGATGAGCACTTGACGAATGCCTCCGAGGCTCATCGTCACCGCCGGTTTCGACGACTCGCCCGCGGCCTCGGCATCGCCGCCATCGTCGCCAGTCGGCTGGCCATACTGAGCAAGGACTCGCCGCAGCGCGTCGGGATCCTTGAGATCGATCGTCAGGCTGCACGAGGCGCATTGAAGTAGGTCGGGGTTGACTCGTGCCGCTGGGTACGGCGTTGCGCACTTCGGACACTGGCTGGGTGCCGTAGGCTTGGCGGCCGGCGCCTTCAAGCCGGTCCGTCGCACCGAGCTGACCAGCACGATGGGCCCTGCGGGAACCTGGGGCACGGGCGGGCGAATCGGAGCGGCCGGTTGCTAGGCGGTCGCGGCGGCTGCTCCGTGATCGCCCTGCGGCTCGTCATCGATTTCCCATTCGACTTCGGCCATAGGTTCGTCCGGGGCCTTTTGCGGCGCGGGCCGAACTTCGCGCGCCTGGTCGCCTTCGTCTCCGAGCACGGCAAACTCCGTCGCGACCATGGCGGCCCCGCAGTGCGGACATTTGCCCTTGCGGCCGACCCACGCCAGTTTGAACTTCACTCGCCGTCCACATCGTTGGCACTGAACGCGGATGAGTCCATCGCGAGCGTTGGCTGGTTTCTTGCTGTCCATTGGGGGCGACTCCTGTTGGTTGCTGACCTTGCTTCGTGCCGATGCAACCGGACAGTCCTCTGGTTTGGTCAGGCAGGCTGAGCGATCACGCTTCCAGGCCGCGAGGGCATCGGGCATTATTATGGTCCCGGTTCGGCGGAGCAAGTGACCGTCCCGCGAGAACGACCTCGCCGCGCGACACTGCCCGTCGGGCACGGACGCGGAAACGAGCGCGGAGTGAACGAAGTATGTCAAGCGAACTACAAGGCCGCAGAGTGGCGCTGCCCGAGACGCGCGAGCTCAACCAGTTGGCGCGAATGATCGAGGAAAGGGGCGGAACCGCGGTGCGTTGTCCTCTTGTGAGCATCCTGGACGCGCCCGACGCGGAACCGATTGTCGCGTGGCTGCGCGAGCTGACCGCGGGCCGGTTCACAGATCTGATCTTGCTGACCGGCGAGGGACTGCGGCGGTTGATCGGTTTCGCGCGGCGAGCGAACCTGGCGGATGACGTCGTGGCCGCGTTGGGCCGCGTTCGCAAGATCACACGGGGCCCAAAACCTGCGCGCGCGCTACGCGAGATCGGACTGGCCCCGGACCTCGCCGCCGAACGACCAACGACCGACGGCGTGATTGCCACACTAACGCCCCACGACCTCGGCGGCCGCACGGTCGGTGTGCAACTCTACGCACAGGTACCCAACCCCAAGTTGGTCGAGTTTCTCGAAGTGGCGGGGGCCACGGTGCGCACGGTAGCGCCCTACGTTTATGCGCCGGCGAGCGACGAGGACCGAGTCGCCGAGCTGATCGGCCAACTGGAAAGTGGCGAGATCGACGTGATCGCGTTCACTAGTGCGTCGCAGGTCGAGCGGTTGTGGGACGTAGCCGCGGCGCGGAACCTGCAAGCCCGACTCGCCGCCGGCATCGCTCGCACGCGAGTTGCGGCTGTGGGTCCAATCGTCGCCGATGAACTGCGTCGCCGCGGCGCCACGGTGGCTATCGAACCACAATCGGCGTTCTTCATGAAGCCCATGGTGAATGAGATCGTGGCCGCATTGGGAGGCGACGCGCCCGCAACGTGACGAGCCAGAGTTGACCGGCAAGCAATCAAGGACCGCCTTGACCCGGCAACTGCAAGCGTGTTCAATCTGACCTCGGCTGGACCGGGCAGGTAGCTCAGTTGGTAGAGCAACGGACTGAAAATCCGTGTGTCGGCGGTTCAACTCCGCCCCTGCCCACTCAACTTTGTTCGCCGATCAGGTGCGACGTTGGTTCGGCGTTCGCCAACACAGCAACCCCAACACAGCAACCCCATCACCTTCTCCGCGCGTTCTGCGAGCAACGCGTGGTGATGATCCCGGACAGCGCCGCCAAGGATTCTGTAGGGACTGTACGGGCTTGGCGAAAGAGCAGTTTTAGAGTACAAGCGACTCGTGCGCCGGCCGCCGCTCTGGCGACACTTCAATTTGCAAGCAATTGGCCGTCGGGCGTAGGACTGACGACTGCGCGGTTTGCGGTGTGTCGCGTCACAGGAGAACAGGCCCAAGCCACGCAACAATCGAGGCTGGTGTCTGGGGACCACAACATGCAACTATCCGTGCGCGAAGTGGCGAAGCTGCTGAATGTGTCGGAGCGAAGAATCTACGCGTGGATCAAGGACGGGCGCCTACCGGCCTATCGTGCGAACGAACAGTACCGATTCAACCGAGCGGAACTTCTAGAGTGGGCGACGTCGCGCGGCGTGGAAGTGCCGCCCGACTTGTTTCGTGACAGCAACGAGAACGCGGCGAGATCGAATTTCGCGGACGCGCTGGCCGAAGGCGGCGTTTTTCACGGCGTCGCCGGGAGCGACAAGCAATCGGTCCTGCAGGCGATTGTGGACGCGATGCAGTTGCCGGCGAACGTGAATCGGGATTTGCTGTTCCGCGTGCTGCTCGCGCGTGAGACGCTCGGTTCGACCGGGTTGGGCGACGGCATCGCGATCCCGCATCCGCGCAACCCGATTGTGCTGCACACAGAGAAGCCCGAAGTCTGCCTGTGCTTCTTGAAGACGCCGATCGACTTCGCCGCACTCGACGGAAAGCCGGTTCACACGCTGTTCACATTGATCAGTCCGACGGTGCGCGACCACTTGCACATGTTGTCGCGACTCTCCTACTCGATTCGCGACCCTGGTTTCAAGTCGGCGATCGCGCGGCGGGCGTCGAAGGATGTGATTCTCCGCGAGGCGCGTCGCGTCGAAGCGAGGCTCAGGACGGAGGAACAAGACCGCCGCCCTTTTGATCGCGGAAAGGCCAAGGAGGTGGCCTAGATGGAATGGCTACTGGGGGCGATCGGCCTGCTTGCGATCAGTGGATTCTCGGCGATTGTGGTGGGTCGGTCCGCGCGTTTGTCGGCGCGGCTGGGCGCGATCGGAGGCGTGTCGGCCTGTCTCGTCGCCGCGATTCCGACGGTGCGAGCGCTCGCGGGCGGCGATGACTTGTCGTTTCGATTCGCGTGGGACGTGCCGGTCGGTTCATTCGTCGTGGGCCTCGACGCACTCTCCGCTTTCTTCCTCTTGCCGGTGCTGGTGCTTTCGGCGTTGGCTGCCGTGTACGGCGGCGAATACATGCAAGCGTACGGCGGCGACCGCTCGCTCGGCGGCCCGATGTTCTCGTTCAACCTGCTCGTCGCCGGCATGCTGCTCGTGCTCATCGCGCGCAACGGAATCGTCTTCATGCTAGCGTGGGAGCTGATGTCGCTGTCGGCGTATTTTTTGGTGACGTTCGAGCACGACCGAGCGGACGTGCGGCGTGCGGGCTGGGTTTACTTGGTCGCGACGCACTTGGGCGCGGCTTTTCTCTTCGCGTTGTTCACGCTGCTCGGTCGCGCGGCGGGAGATTTGGACTTCGAGGGATTTCACGAGACCGCGTCGCTCGGAGCCGGCTGGCCGGCCGCGTTGTTCCTGCTCGCGCTGGTCGGGTTCGGCGCGAAGGCTGGCTTCGTGCCGTATCACGTGTGGCTGCCCGAAGCGCATCCAGCCGCGCCGTCGCACGTGTCTGCGATCATGTCGGGCGTGATGATCAAGCTAGGCGTATACGGCATTTTGCGAGTCATGACGTTTCTCGGTCCGCCGGCGGCGTGGTGGGGACCGACCTTGACGATGATCGGGCTGACCGGCGGACTCATCGGCGTCTCGCTGGCGTTTTCGCAGCGCGATCTCAAGCGGGCGCTCGCGTATTCGAGCATCGAGAACATCGGGTTGATCACGGTCGGCGTGGGCGTGGGCGTGTGGGGCGTGTCCAGCGGCCATCCGACGATGGCGGTGCTCGGATTCGCGGGCGGCCTGCTGCACGTGTGGAATCACGCGCTGATGAAGGGCCTGATGTTCCTCGCCGCCGGCAGCGTACTGCACGGCACGAGCACGAAAGACATGGAGCGACTCGGCGGCCTCTTGAAGGTAATGCCGCGCACCGGCAGTGCGATGATCATGGGCGCCGTGGCGATCGCCGGCCTGCCGCCGCTGAACGGCTTCGTGAGCGAGTGGCTCTTGTACATGGGCCTGATGCGCGGCGGGCTGAGCCACGAAGGCGTGAGCCGCGCGGTGCTGCTCTTGTCGGTCGGCGTCGTCGCCCTGATCGGCGGGCTGGCCATCGCGTGTTTCGTGCGACTGGTCGGGACGGCGCTGTTAGGCGAGCCGCGAAGCGACACGGCGCGGCACGCGCACGAATCGGACCGGCCGATGACCGTGCCGCTGGTTGTTCTCGCCGCGGCTTGCGCGGCGATGGCCGTGCTGCCGAATGCGGTGATCCCGGCTCTGTCGCGCGTGAGCGAGCTTGTGTTGCGACTCTCGCGCAACGACTTTCACGGCGTGTTGAGTAGCGCGGAGTCGCCGCTGGCCGCATTGGCGGCGCTGAACGTCGCCGTCTGGGTCGCGATTGGATTAGTCGCCGTGGCACTCGTGCGGCTGCGACGGCTGCAACCAGAGACGGGCGACAGCACGTGGGGGTGCGGCTATGCCGCGCCGACTGCCCGCATGCAGTACACCAGCACGTCGCTTTCGGAGCTGCTGGCCGAGCGCGTCTTTCCGCGCTTTCTGCGAGCGCGTGTGCACACCGCGCGTCCAAGCGGGCTGTTCCCCGCAGAGGCCAGTTTTGCGTCCGATCGGCCGGACCCGCTGAGCGAACGTGTGTACGAACCGTTCTTCGCGCGGTGGGCGGAACGTTTGGCGCGGCTACGGTGGGTGCAGCGAGGCAAAGTACACGGCTATCTCATCTATATATTTGTCGTCGTTGTGGCGTCCTTCGCGTGGGTGTCGGTGCGTGGTTGGGTGGTTAAATGAGCGAGCGGCTCGTGCTGATTGCGATTGCAGTGATTGCTTTGAGCGGCGTGCCGGGACTGTTCATGAGCCGGCGGGCGGCTGGAGGACAGTCGATCGCCACAGTGCTCGCCGCCGCCGGTGCGATGCTGGGGATCGTCGGCACGCTCATTTTCGCGGTAACGGGTTCGAGCGAGCCGATCGCGTGGAGATGGCCAGTTCCCGGCGGCGAGTTCGCGGTGGCGATCGATGGCATCGCGGCCATCTTCCTGTTGCCCATCTTTCTCATCCCAACGCTCGGTTCGATCTATGGACTCGAATACTGGCGGCAAGCGGACCACCCCGACGACGGACAAAAGCTGCGGCTGTTCTATGGATTCGTCACGGCGTCGTTGGCGTTGGTGGTGATCGCGAAGAACGCGGTGCTGTTCCTTGTGGCGTGGGAGGTCATGGCGATGGCCGCGTTCTTTCTGGTGACGACGGAAGATCGCGAGCCGGCGGTACGCGAGGTGGGCTGGGTGTACATCGTGGCCACGCACGCGGCGACGTTGTGCCTGTTCGCGATGTTCGCGTTGCTACAGAGGGCGGTCGGTTCGTTTGAGATGATCGCGGCCGCCGAAGATGCGGTCACGCCCGGCGCCGCGCGGGCGATCTTTCTCTTGGCCGTGGCGGGGTTCGGAATCAAAGCCGGTGTGATGCCGCTGCACGTGTGGCTGCCAGGCGCCCACGCCATGGCGCCGACGCACGTGTCCGCGCTGTTGTCGGGCGTGCTGATCAAAGTGGGCATCTACGGACTGGTGCGAATCACGTCGCTGTTGCCGCAGTCGCCGGCGTGGTGGGGCGGGTTTGTGCTCGCGCTCGGCGCCGTCTCCGCGGTGCTCGGCGTGGTGTTCGCCATCGGCCAGCACGACCTCAAGCGGCTGCTGGCGTATCACAGTGTCGAGAATATTGGAATTATCGTGATGGGCGTCGGGCTGGCGATGCTCGGTCGGTCGTTGGGTCGGCCCGATTGGATCGCGCTCGGGCTGGCCGGCGCGCTCTTGCACGTGTGGAATCACGGGCTGTTTAAGTCGCTGCTCTTTTTCAGCGCCGGCTCGGTGATCCACGCGGTGCACACGCGCGAGATCGATCAGTTGGGCGGCTTGGCGAAGCGGATGCCGCGCACGGCACTAGCGTTCGCCGTGGGGGCGGCGGCGATCTGCGGACTGCCGCCGCTCAACGGATTCGTCAGCGAGTTGCTCATCTACTTGGGATTGTTTCGCACGGTGGGAATCGGCGAAGGGCCGGCGTGGTCGGGAGCGGCGTTCGCCGCGCCGGCGCTCGCGCTCGTTGGAGCACTCGCCGTCGCCTGTTTCGTCAAAGCATTCGGCGCCGTGTTTCTTGGCACGGCGCGATCTGATCGTTCCGGGCACGCGCGGGAATCGGGTCCGAGCATGCTCGTCCCGATGGCTGTGCTCGCGGCGTGTTGTCTGCTGATTGGTTTGGCGCCCGCACTGATCGCACCGCTGCTCGATCGGGCCGTCGTGGCGTGGGCGCCGACGGCCGCGTCCGCCGAGTTCCGCGTCGCTGCACTCGCGCCGCTGGGCTGGATCAGCGCAACCGGATTGGCGTTGGTTGGGGCGATCGCGCTATCGAGCTTGCTGTTGTGCGAACGGTTTCGCCGCAGCGAAGTCGCATCGGCGGTCACGTGGGACTGCGGCTACGCCGCGCCGTCCGCAACGATGCAGTACACGTCGTCGTCGTTCGCCGAAATGCTCGTGCGACTCTTCCGATCGGTGTTGCGTCCGGTCGTGCACACGGCGCGAGCGACGAGCCTGTTTCCTCGGGCGGCTGCATTCGAAAGTAACGTGACCGAGCCGGTACTCGACGGTGTGCTCGAACCGATGTCGCGGTCGATTGCATCGTTTCTTTCGTGGTCTCGCGTGCTGCAGCGGGGCAGCATTCAGGCGTACCTGTTCTACGTTTTCGTCGCGCTGGTCGGAATGCTCGTGTGGGTCGCGTTGTAGGCCGGAACAAGTCGTTCGCGGCCGGAGCTGCGAGCGTTATTTCGGCCTACCGCTGGCGAATGTTGAATGATTAGAGGAACAAAGCCGTGTTCGTGATTCACGTATTAATTCACATCGTGTTCATGTTCGCGATGCCGCCGCTCTTGTTGGGCGTGATCGCGAAGACGAAGGCGGCATTTGCTGGCCGGGCCGGGCCGCCGCTGCTGCAGCCGTACTACGATTGCATCAAGCTGCTGCAAAAGGGTTCGGTGCTGAGCACGACGACAACGTGGGTGTTTCTGGGCGGCCCGGTGGTTGGTCTGGCGAGCACACTGGTCGCGGGTCTGCTGCTGCCGCTCGGCGGGCACGCGGCGCCGATTTCGTTCGAGGGCGACCTGATCCTGTTCGCGTACCTGTTCGCGTTGGGCCGATTCTTCACGGCGTCGGCCGCGCTCGACACCGGCTCGGCGTTCGAGGGGATGGGTGCGGCCCGCGAAGTCACTTTCGCGTGCCTCGCGGAGCCAGCGCTGTTCTTCGGACTGCTCACGCTCGCGAAGCTGTCGCAGTCGCTGTCGTTGACCGGCATGCTCACCGAGCCGTTCGCAGTCGCTTGGGGCGTGGGCGGCTCGTCGCTCGTGCTCGTCGCCGTGAGCCTGTTCATCGTGCTGCTCGCCGAAAACTGCCGCATCCCATTCGACGACCCGAACACGCACCTCGAACTGACGATGATCCATGAGGTGATGGTGCTCGATCACAGTGGGCCGGCGTTCGGCATGATCCTCTACGGCGCGGCGATGAAGCTGTTTCTGCTCGGCGCCGTGCTGCTTCGCGTGCTCGTGCCGGTCAGTCTCGGCAATGCGTGGTTCGATTGGGCGGGATTCCTCGCTGGCATGACGTTGCTCTCGGTGTTCATCGGCGTGGTGGAATCGACGATGGCGCGGCTGCGGCTGGTGAACGTGCCGAAGGTGCTCGTGGCGGCGTGCCTGTTGGCCGCGTTCGGTCTCGTGCTCTTGGTCAAATAAACGGCGGAATCAATCATGACGGAATGGCTCGACCCGTTGCTGGTGGTGGCGATGCTGCTGAACTTCGTGGCGCTCGGCGCGAGTCACCTGCGCACGGTGATTCGCGTGGTGGCGCTGCAGGGCGTGCTGCTCGGCGTCATGCTGCTGCTAACGCACTCCGGCCCGAGCCTTCGGACGTCGCTGGTGGCGGCGGCGGCCGTGCTGCTCAAAGGGGCCGTGTTTCCCCGCATGCTGTCGCACGCGATTCGCGAAGTGAACATCCGGCGGGAGGTCGAGCCGATCATCGGCTTCATCGCGTCGCTGGTGCTGGGCGCGATCGGCACCGCGTTGGCCGTGGTGTTCGCACGCACGCTGCCGCTCGCGCCGGAGCACACCGAGACGATGCTGGTTCCGGGGTCGCTCGCCTCGGTGTGGTGCGGATTCTTGATCCTCGCCACGCGGCTCAAGGCGGTCAGTCAGGTACTCGGCTATCTCGTGCTCGAAAACGGCATCTTCATTTTTGGCGTGCTGCTGCACGAGGCGATGCCGCTGTTGGTCGAGGTCGGCGTGTTGCTGGACTTGTTCGTGGCCATCTTCGTGATGGGGATCATCATTCACCGGATCAATCGCGAGTTTTCCACGGTGAATACCCAGTTGCTCTCGATGCTGAGGGACTAGCTCATGGCACTATTGCTCGTGTTGGTTCCGTTCGTCGCCGCGGCGATCGCGTACGCAGTGCCGTCGAACCGCTGGCGTCCGTGGGTGCTTCCGGCTGGGGCGCTCGGACACCTCGTGCTCGTCAGCCGCGCGCTGGCCGGCGATCAACTCACGGGTCTCGACGGCCTGCTCGCGCTCGACGCACTGGGCAAGCTGGTACTCGTCCTCGTCAGCGTGCTCTTCTTCGTGCTCTCGATTTACGCGCCGGGTTACCTCGCACTGCGGCGGGAGCGAAAAAACCGCGTCTTTTGCGCGTGTTTGCTCGCGGCGCTGGCGATGATGACGCTGGTCGCGCTATCGCACCACTTGGGGCTGATGTGGGTCGGCATGGAGGCGACGACGCTCGCGTGCGGGCCGCTGCTCTTTTTCAATCGCAGTCCGAATTCGACCGAAGCGACTTGGAAATACTTGCTGATCGGCTCGGTTGGCATCGCACTGGCGCTGTTCGGCTCGTTCTTTCTGGCGTACGCGTCGCTGCACGCGGGGGCGGAGCCCACGCTGTTGTTCGACGACCTGCTGCGCGAGGCGCCGCAGTTGTCTCGGCCGTGGCTGCACGCGGCGTTCGTGCTGCTCTTGGTCGGCTACGGAACGAAGATGGGTCTGGCACCGATGCACACGTGGAAGCCGGACGCGTACGGCGAGGCGCCTGGGTTGGTCGGGGCACTGTTGGCGGGCGGCGTCACGAGTTGTGCGTATCTCGCGATCCTTCGCTTTTATCAAATCTGTCGCGCGGCCGGCGAAGTCGACTTCGCACGCGAGTTCCTGATCTTCCTCGGCCTCTTCTCGATGGGGCTGGCCGCCGTGTTCCTGGTGCGGCAGCGCGACTTCAAGCGGATGTTGGCGTATTCGAGCGTCGAGCACATGGGCATTCTCGTGCTTGGCGTGGGCATCGGCGGCGTCGCGACGTTCGGGGCGCTGCTGCACCTGATCAACAACGGGCTGACCAAGGGCGTGATGTTTTTGTCGGCCGGGAACATTCACCGCGCGTACGACAGCAAATCGACGGAGGCGGTTTCGGGCGCGATGCGGCGGCTGCCGCTGTCCGGTTCGCTGTTCCTCGCGGGGTTTCTGGCGATCACCGGCTCGCCGCCGGGCGGGCCATTCTTAAGCGAATTCACGATCCTGAACGGCGCAATCACGCGAGGCGCGTTCGTGGTCGCCGGCCTGTTCTTGCTGCTGCTCGTGACCGTGTTTATCGGCATGGGCAGCACGGTGCTGTCGGTCGTTCAAGGCGCGCCGTCGGAGCGGGCGGCCGCGACCGATTACCGCGACGGCTTCCTGACCGGCGCACCGATCCTCGTGCTGGCTGGTCTCGTGCTGATGCTCGGCGTGTACATTCCACCGCCGCTCCATCGGCTGCTGCACGAAGCCGTGACTTTTTTGGAGGTGCAGCCATGAGCGCGGGGGCGCAATTCGCAAAGCTGCACAACGGAATGGCGATTGGCAGCGCGAGTGTGCCGGCGTGTGAGTTCGCCACGTTTCGCCGCGCCGTGCTGGACGCGGTTGGGGACGGCGCCCGCGTCGCGGCGTTGTTCGGCGACGTCGCCCCGAACGCCAACGGGTCCGGGCCGGTCGATCTCTACGCCGTGCTCGCCGATGACGCGGCCGGAATGCTGCACACGGCCAGGACTCGCGTCACGAGCGACTCGTTTCAGTCGCTGACGCCCGACTGCCCGCAGGTCCACATGTTCGAGCGCGAGATCGCGGAGCAGTTCGGGCTGCGGCCGGACGGGCATCCGTGGCTCAAGCCGGTCCGCTTCCATCGCTCGCAACGCCCCGGCCACGACGCGTGGGGTCGCAACGCCGAATCCCAGCCCACCGTCGGCGTGACGGATTATTTTCGCGTCGAAGGCGAGGAGGTGCACGAGGTCGCGGTCGGCCCGGTGCACGCGGGTGTGATTGAGCCGGGCCACTTTCGATTTCAGTGTCACGGCGAGCACGTGTTGCATCTGGAAATCTCGCTCGGCTATCAGCACCGCGGCGTCGAGCGGGCGATGGTCGGCGGTCCGAACCAGCGAACGATCCACTACATGGAGACGCTCGCCGGCGACACGTCGGTCGGCCACGCGATCGCGTATTGCCAAGCGGCCGAGGCGTTGGCCGGCTGCGTGGCGCCCGCGCGGGCGGAGGCGCTGCGCGGCATCGCGCTCGAGTTGGAGCGGCTTGCGAACCACACGGGCGACCTCGGCGCGCTGGCCGGCGACGTCGGCTTTCTGCCCACGGCGTCATACTGCGGGCGACTGCGCGGCGACTTTCTGAACGCGACGGCCGTGCTGTGCGGCAGCCGGTTCGGGCGCGGCATGGTGCGGCCCGGCGGCGTCGCGTTCGACGTGGACGACGCGCGAGTCGCCGATCTCACCGCGCGGCTCGACTCCGCATTGCGCGACGTGTCGAACGCCGCGAACCTGCTCTGGGACACGGCGTCCGTGATGGCCCGGTTCGAAGAAACCGGCCGCGTGTCGCTCGACGTCGCTCGTGAACTGGGCCTCGTCGGCCCGGCCGCACGCGCGTGCGGGGTTGAACGCGACGTGCGGCACGAGCATCCGTCGGGCATCTTCCGGTTCGCGCAGATTCCGCTGTCCACGGCGCAGTCGGGCGACGTGTTCGCCCGCGCGTATGTTCGCTGGCTGGAGATTCAACGATCGGTCGCGTTTATCCGCGAGCAGTTGGATGCGTTGCCGGCCGAGTCGACTCGCGAATCCGTCGGCCCGCTCGCGACCAATCAATTCGCCGTGTCGCTCGTGGAAGGCTGGCGCGGCGAAATCTGTCACGTGGCGATCTCGGACGAGCGGGGCCAGTTCCGCCGTTACAAGATTGTGGACCCGTCGTTCCACAACTGGTTCGGTCTGGCGATGGCGCTCCGCGATCAACAGATTTCCGATTTCCCGCTGTGCAACAAGAGTTTCAATTTGTCGTACTGCGGATTTGACCTGTGAGAGGGCGTAGTTGTGGGGTCGGAGTTGTCGGTGGTTGCAAGCAACCACTCTACTTCGGGCGATGTGTAAGGCTCAGTACTGTGCGCATTGAATAGGGTCTGAAATCGGCTTCGGTCGTTTAACCCGCAGCCGCAGGCGAGGCATGGCTGGCGTTTGTTGCCTCGCCTGCGGCTGCGGGTTAAACGAATTCGGACCCGTTTCAATGCGGCGCTGTACTCAGTGAGGTAGCGCGATGTTCAACATTCTGGTCGCCCGCATGAGGCAAGGTCATCGCACGGCGGCATACCCGAGCCAGCCGCCGACGCTGTCGGACCGCTTCCGCGGTCTGCCCGTGTTGGATGCGTCCAAATGCGGCGACGAGTGTCGCGCGTGTGCCGACGCATGCCCGACCGGCGCGATCACCGCGAACGCAGCCGGGCACGGCGAGTGTCTGCGTCTCGATCTCGGCCGCTGCCTCTTCTGCGTGGACTGCGTCGAGGCCTGCCCGGAAGGCGCGCTCACGTACAGTCAAGAATACCGGCTCGCCGCGCGGCGGCGCGAAGATCTGGTCATCGACGGTCAGGCGATCAAGCTTGCGGACGCCCTGGACGAAAAAACGCGTCGCCTGTTCGGCCGCTCGCTGAAACTCCGGCAAGTCAGCGCCGCCGGCTGCAACGGCTGCGAGGCGGACGTCAACGTTTTGAACACGATCGTGTTCGACCTCGGCCGCTTCGGCATTCAGTTCGTCGCCTCGCCGCGACACGCCGACGGCCTGCTCATCACCGGGCCGGTGTCCGAGAACATGAAACTGGCAGTCAAGAAGACGTACGACGCCGTGCCGGCCCCAAAGCTCGTGATCGCCGTCGGCGCCTGTGCAATCTCAGGCGGCCCGTACATCGACCATCCCGAAGTGCACAACGGCGCCGATTCCATCGTCCCGGTCGATCTCTACATCCCCGGCTGCCCGCCGCATCCATTCACGATCCTCGACGGCCTGCTGCGGCTTCTGGGAAAACTCAGCGGCAGCCTCACCGGCGAACCGCCTTGCACTTGAGGCGCGACCCGGTTGTTCGACCGCGTGACAACGCCCGCTGAGTCAATGAGTTGCGGCTGGAGGTCGCGGCCAGCAAACCAAGGCCACTTGTTCGAGCCGGCGCTCTTCGATAGTATCGCGTTCGTTACGAGCCGAGCGTCACAGCGATGTGCGAGCCCGACTGGCGTGATTCGCTGCCTCGGCCATGGCCCGTAGTGTGCATCGAACGCACGGCGCTTCGCCCGTGGTGAACTGTCGGCAGTAGCTGCGCCCTACGGAAGTTTGCCGAACTCGCCCTTGTGGGCGAGGCGGGGGAACCATCGTGTGGGGCGAATCCAATCTTGGACGGGGCATTCCTTGGCTCCGAGCCCGTCAGCTAACCTCGTAGGCGAATCAAGGAATCTGACTCAGTACCGCTCCGCACTGAAAGGGGTTTGAATTCGTTTAACCTGCAGCCGCAGGCGAGGCACAACAAACGCCAGCCACGCCTCACCTGCGGCTGCGGGTTAAACAACCGAAGCCAATTTCAGACCCTATTCAGTGTGGAGCAGTACTCAGGGAGCTTGGCTCAAGTCGCATGACAAGACTGGCTCCGCATGCCATGTCATCCCCCACTTGCCGATGTCCGCGCCGACTCCTGCGCGAGAACATCCCAGGAACCTGCCGATCCGCCGACCCGCTGCGGCGCCGTTTGCGGCCGAGTGGGTGACACGTGTTGATCGTGCGGATGCGAGGTGAGGGGGGCGACGCCGTTTCGACGAACATAACCCGCGCAAGCCAGGATGCGTAATACGATGAGCGACGTGATTACACCGCCGAATCCGACTGATCCCGACTCCAACGCATCGGGTGACCCCGCACGCGCGGAGCCTAACTTATCCGGTGCCGCTGCTCCGCAGGCGGCGGTGCGTCCGAAAGTGATCGAGTTGGACATGACGCCGACCGCAGCGGCAGCGACCGGCGGCGTGCCGCCCGTCGTCGTGCGATCGGACGACGAGTTGACGATCTCGGAGAGGATGAAGGAACTCGTGATCGGCAAACCGCGCGACTTGGCGGACAAATCGATCTATCACAATCTGTCGCTCGTGGCATTTCTCGCGTGGGTTGGCCTAGGGGCCGACGGACTGTCGAGTTCGTGCTACGGGCCGGCCGAGGCGTTTGGCGATTTGGGTGAGCACACGTACTTGGCGGTGTTCCTCGCGCTGGCGACGGCGATGACCGTGTGTGTCATTTCGATGTGTTACAGCCAGATCATCGAAGAATTCCCGTCAGGCGGCGGCGGGTATCTTGTGGCATCGAAATTGTTGGGGCCGCGCGTGGGCGTCGTGGCCGGCTGCGCCCTCTTGGTCGGTTACATCCTGACGATCAGCGTCTCAATCGCCGCCGCCGGGGACGCGCTGTTTGGATTAGTCGGAACCCATTGGTCGTTTGCGGGGATGACGGCGGAGCAGTGGAAACTGTTCCTCGAAGGCGTGACGATCTGCGGGATGATCGTCTTGAACCTGCGCGGCGTGAAGGAGTCCGTGCTGGTGCTGCTGCCGATTTTCCTGGTCTTTCTCGCGACGCACGTGCTGGTGATCGGCGGCGCGATCGTGCTGAACTTGGCCAACGCCGACGACGTCGCGCGGCAGGTGATCGACGGCGTGGGCAATGAGCTGAAGCCGTCGGGCCTTGGGCTGCTCGGCTTGCTGGGCCTGCTCATTCACGCGTACACGCATGGGGCGGGCACGTACACGGGCATTGAGGCGGTGTCGAATTCGATGACGCTTCTGCGCGAGCCGCGCGTCGCGACCGGCAAGCGGACGATGTTTTACATGGCCGTGTCGCTCGCCGTCACGGCTGGCGGCCTGATGATTGCTTACCTGCTATTGAACATCACGCCGCAAGACGACAAGACGATGAACCAGCTTCTCACCGAGTCGTTCGCCGCGCGGCTGGGGTTGGGCGGATGGCCGGGTTGGCTGGTCGTGATGATCACGATGGTTTCGGAAGGGGCACTACTCGTCGTGGCCGCGCAGGCCGGGTTCATCGGCGGCCCGGCGACTCTCGCCACGATGGCCCGTGACTCGTGGGTGCCGCACTGGTATGGCAACCTGTCCGAACGGCTTGCAACGCACAACGGCGTCATGCTGATGGGCCTGTCGGCGCTGGTCGCGCTCCTGTACACGCATGGAAACGTGGACTTGCTCGTGATCATGTACGCGATCAACGTGTTCGTGACCTTCTCGCTGTCGATGCTCGGCATGTGCCGGCTGTGCTGGGAGGAGCGTGGCGAGGCGAAGGGCGGCCGGCGGCTGGCGATGTTCGTGACCGGCCTGATTGTCTGCGTCGCGATTCTCGGCTCCACGCTTTGGAACCGGTTCCACGAAGGCGGCCGCGTGACGGTTGCGGTCGCGCTGGCAGCCGTGGCGATCTGCCTGCTCATTCGCCGCTACTACGGCACGGTCGTGGTGCAACTGCGGCGTCTCAACGAAATGCTCGGCGACCTTCCGACCACGGGGCAACCGAACCTCGCCGAGCCGGACCCGAGTCAGCCGACCGCCGCGATCCTCGTCGGCGGATACGGGGGGCTTGGAATCCATACGCTGCTGAATTCGATTCGCTTCGCACCGGGCTACTACAAGAATGTCGTGTTTCTGTCGGTGGGCGTGCTGGATTCCGGCAATTTCAAGGGCGCCCGCGCGGTGGACGATCTACGCCGGCACACCCAGCTTGCACTCGAACGGTTCGTCGATCTGGCCCGCGCGAACGGTTTTCCGTCGAAAGGCTTCATGGCCATCGGCCCCGACGCCGTTGACGAACTCGAGAATCTCTGCGTCGCCGTCGCGAAACTGTTCCCCCGTGCAACCTTCTTCGCCGGCCAACTCGTGTTTCGAAAAGACACGTGGTACCAGCGTCTGTTGCACAACGAGACAGCGTGGTCGCTGCAACGCCGATTGCAATGGGCCGGCTTGCCAATGGTGATCCTGCCAACGCGAGTGAAATAGCGCTACCGAGTCAGCCTCGGCGCGCCGTAGAAGGCTGAGGCAATGTCTCCCGCGCTCTACGCCGCCTTCGCTTGGGCGGCGGGCGCGTAAACCTGATCATCGCGAGCGGCCTTCGCAGTTGGTTTCAGCCGGCATGGGGCGACACGCGCGAGCAGTATGACGGTCAGCAAGCGGGCGCCCGACGATGCCAGGAACAGGGTTAGGTAGGCAGCGCGGCCGTCGCCTCCGGCAGTCAGCAGCGTCCCGCCAATCAGCGAACCAACCGCAATTGCAAACGCGTTGGCCAGATTGAATGCGGTCAGTACGCTCGTTCGTTCTTGCTCGGGAATCGTCTCGAAAAACAACAGCGCCGTTGCAAGCTCATACGCCGCCCACACGGTCCCCGACGTCACCTGCACTGCCAGCAACCAGGGGAGCCAGTCCGAAACCACCCAGCACGCCGCCATCGGCACGATTCCCAAGCCGCCCAGCCACAACAGCCACGTGGCCCCGAAACGATGAGCCAGCGATCCGAAGGCGGGCAGGGTTACGACTTTCGCCAAATAGCCGGTAGCCAGGACGGCGACGTATTGCCAGTACGAGAAGTTGAGTTGCCCCAGCATGTGAGGCGTGAAGTACGGCCCGGCGATCTGTACGGCCGTCTGCAGGCATACCATATAGATAAGCAACCGGCCGTCGCCCGCGACCAACCGCCCGACCAATTCGCCGACCGGCACGACGCGATGGTCCTTGGGCAGCGGCTGCGGCTCACTCTGGGCGGCAAGGAATGCGGCCGAGACAAACCGCGCGGCCGCTGCCAGCAGGAACGCGGCGGCGAATGCGGGCATGAGCAGGTCGAATCGCTTGCCGGTCTCGAGCATCAGTCCGCCGGCGAGAAACCCGACCAGTGTGCCCACGTTGCCGAACCGCGCCCGCCGACCGAAGTAGCGGGCGCGTACGCGGCGCGGCACGATTGAGCCGGCCCAGGTATTCCATGCCGGCGCCGTGCCAAGCCCCATGCCCCAGTACACGGCCGCGATCAGGAAGATCGCCGCCGTCGGCAGCCGGCCCCAAACCGCCGCGCCCGCCAACGGCACAAAGCTGCACGCTTGCACGATCGCGCATAACAACACCCAGCGGCGATGTGAACCGAGCCGCCAAACGGCGGCCGGCGTGATCATCTGCACGACCGCGCCCATGAGCATCGGCACCGTCGCGACAAGCCCGGCGCTGACGTCGCCCGCACCGACGGCGAGCGCAAACGCCGGCAGGTAGGTCTCGCCCAGCCCCACCATCGTGCTGAACGATGCGGCGTCGCCGGTACTCGCACGGAGATTTTTTTTCAGAAGGCTCGAACGCATGGCAAGCGGCCTCGTATCTGAACAAAGTTGCAACTCACTGCGGACGGATCACGCGGCCTTATCGTCGCGGCTTATCGGGATTGTCTGTTCCAACGGCGCCCTGTCGACTTGTTGTGATGGAGTGCGCTCGCTCGGCAAGAACGCAAACCCGACCGCGACAACGATCAGCGCGTAGGCAACCAGGTAGTTCCAGCGCGGCGTCTCGCCGAGGTAGAGAAAGGCAAAGATGGTGAACACGACGACCGTGATCACTTCTTGCATGATTTTCAGTTGCGCAGCGCAGAATCGGCCGTGGCCCCAACGGTTCGCCGGCACCTGAAGACAGTACTCGAAAAACGCAATGCCCCAACTGGCCAGCACCGCCACCCATAACGGCCAACTCTTGAACTTGAGGTGACCGTACCAGGCGAACGTCATGAACAAGTTGCTGACGACAAGCAACAGAAGGGTGACCACTTCTCTGGCTCCGCACGTAAGACGCGTCGAGGTTCGAGCGAGGGAGAGGAGCAGGGAGAGGAGTAGACCGATCTTGTCGAATCAGGTCAAGGGCGCGTACGATACGTTCGACCTCATCCTCGGGATTCGCACGTGGCGGTCCCACTTTCCAGCCGGATACCCGCTTCGGTCGCATGCCTGACGTGCCGAGAATCCAGGTGTTTGCGTCGGTTGAGCCTCACGCCGAAACCGTGCTGCTGACCGTGCTGGTGCAGTTGGTGGTGATCATTCTGGCCGCGCGAGCGTTTGCCTGGCTCTTTCGGCGGTTGGGGCAGCCCTCGGTCGTCGGCGAAATCGCCGCTGGCTTGGTGCTCGGACCGTCGGTGCTCGGCAAGATGCTGCCGGGCGTCTCGGCCGCCGTGTTCGATCCCAGCGTCAAGCCGGTGTTCGGCGTGCTCAGCCAGCTTGGCCTGATCTTCCTGTTGTTCCTGATCGGGCTTGAGTTTGACTTCCGTCACCTGCGCGCGCGAGGCAGGGCGGCGGTTTCGATCTCGCTGATGGGCGTCGTTTTGCCGTTCGCGCTCGGCTGGGGGCTTGCTCAGTTCCTGTTCCCGCAACTCACCGTCCCCGCGGGCTGGCCGCCGCTCGATTCGCGAGGGTTCGCGCTATTCATAGGCACGGCGATGTCCATCACCGCGATCCCGATCCTCGGCCGGATGATGATGGAGCTGAACATCACGCGCACGCGGATCGGCGCGATCACGATCACCGCGGCGGCCGTCGACGATGCGACCGGCTGGATCATGCTGGCTGCGGTCAGCGCCATGGTGCGATCCGGATTCGACCTCTGGCTTTCTCTCCGCATGATCGTGTTGACCGTCGGGTTCGCCGCACTGATGCTCTTCGTCGCTCGGCCGCTGCTCCACCGTTGGATTCAGTTTGCCCTGCAGCACGGCGACGGCGAGATCGGGCTGAACTCGTCGGCGATCCTGGTCGTCGTCATTCTGCTGTGCGCGATCGCCACCAATCTGATCGGCATCTTTGCGATCTTCGGTGCGTTCATCTTGGGCGCGGTGTTGTCGGACCAGCACGAGTTCCGTGCAGCCGTGAGTCGGCAACTGCGCAACTTCGTCACCGTCTTCTTCCTGCCGATCTTCTTTACCTACACCGGCCTGAACACCGACATCGGCACGCTGGAGTCGCGGACGCTTTGTTTGTTCGCCGCCGCCGTGTCGCTGGTCGCGATCATCGGCAAGTTCGGCGGATGCACAATCGCCGCGTGGGTCGGCGGGTTCTCGCCGCGCGAGGCGGGCTGCATCGGCGTCATGATGAACACGCGAGCGCTCATGGAGTTGATCGTGATTAACGTCGGCTTCGAGCTGAAGGTGGTTCCGCCGTCGGTCTTCTGCATGCTCGTGATGATGGCCCTGCTCACCACGGTAATGACCACGCCTATCTTGCTGCGCCTGCAGCGCGGCACCGAGCTCGAATCGTTCGTCGCCCAGTCAGGCTTCGCCACGCCGATTCGCTCGTTCGATCTGGAACCGGACGACGCCGCGAGCGTCGGACCACAACTTCCCTGACGCGCAAGCGGCGATCAGCTATGGCGCACCCTGCAAGTACTTGCCGACGACGCGCGATTGCCCACCGTACTCTGGCAAGATGCGCATGTGCTCGTCCGGCTGCGGAGCGTCGCCCAGCATGAGCCAAACATGGGTTCTGACGTCTGCGGGATTGCACGCATCAGTGGTCATGGATATTCTCGCTGGCACGTGAAAACAGCGAGGAAGTCAGGGATGTTGCACGTGCACGGTCATGCCTTTGAAGGACTGAACGCCCGCCGACGCGAGGGGCTGGTCGCAGTGAGCCGGCGCGGCATGATCAAGGCTGGCGTCGCCGGCATGGCCGGACTGACGCTGCCCGGCCTGTTGCGGGCGCAGAGCGAAGCTTCGCAAGCCGGCCGGCCGGTCGCACGCGGCAAGAGCGTGATCTTGCTCTGGATGGCTGGCGGCCCTAGTCACATCGACACGCTCGACCCAAAGCCCGATCGACCGTACGAGAACCGCGGCCCGTTCGGCGTCACGGCGACGAAGTTGCCCGGCGTGTTGATCTGCGAGCACTTGCCGAAGATGGCTGCGATGCTCGATCGGTTCTCGATCATTCGCTCGGTCGATTGCCGCTTCTCGAATCATGAACCGAACAAGGTGATGCAGACGGCCAACCTCGCGGCCGAGTCGCGGACCAATTCCGAGTCGGAGATGTACCCGGCCATCGCGTCGATCGTCGCCAAGCACCACGGACCGAATCATCCCGGCATGCCGCCGTATGTCGCGTTTCAAACGTCCCAGACCCACATCGCCTACGGCGGCTACCTCGGCAAACAGTACGACCCGTTCCTGGCCAATCAGGCCGTGCGACTGCCGATCTACGACAACGTCGGCAGGGACTCGGGGCGACTGTCCGACGCTCAGCTCTTCAACTTCGCCGCGGGCCTTAGTCACGAGCGCATCACAAACCGCCAGGAACTTCTGCGGCGCTTCGACCGCCTGCGCAGCGATCTTGACGCCTCAGGCTCGATGGCCGCGATGGACCGGTTCCAGCAGCAGGCCGTCGACATCGTCATCGGCCGCCGCGCTCAAGAGGCGTTCGACATCACGAAGGAGCCTGACTGGGTGCGCGATCGGTACGGCAAACACTTGTGGTGTCAGGAGGCCCTGCTGGCGCGGCGATTGGTCGAGGCCGGCGCGGCGTTTGTGACTATCGACTTGAGCTACCATTCGGCGTCGGGCACATGGGACACGCACGGCGACAACATCCCGCCCTATGGCGGCATCAAGAGCGGCCTCGGCCCGCTGCTGCCGCTGTTCGATCACCTGTTCACAACGCTGGTCGGCGACCTCGGCGAACGCGGCATGCTCGACGACGTGCTGGTGATCGCGATGGGCGAGTTCGGACGCACCCCGAACATCGGCACGCAGGGGAGCACCGACGGACGCAATCACTGGCCCGTGGTGATGTCGATGTCCGTCGCGGGCGGTGGTCTGCGACATGGCCAGGTGATCGGTGCCACCGAGCACGACGGCGGCAACGTCAAAGAGCGGCCCGTGACGCCTGGCGACATCGCCGCCACGATCTATCGTCACATGGGCGTTCCGCTCGAAACCACCTACCTCGACCATCGCGGCCGCCCACGCAACGTCATCGAACACGGCGCGCCGATCCACGAGCTGGTCTAGTCGCGCATGTCAGAGAATCTCACCCAAAGGCGCCAAGGCGCGAAGACTGCGGGGGCGTCGTCACTGCAGCGCGACGAGTAGAAACTTCCCTGGCTCCTCCCACAGGACAGGACAGGTCGCGCGGATGTGGGCAAGAAACTCGCGGTTCTCGCGTTCGCGGTTTGTGCCTAGTAGTTCGACGAAGTGCGTCGCACCCTGCTGGCGATAGAACTCCAACAGTGCTTGCGGGCTGCACTGCTCCGCAGCCACCCTCCACGTTCCGAACAGATACTCGATCTCGTCCGGTCCGTAGGCGAACGTGAAGCCGCGACGGCCGGCGTAGAACAGCACGGAGGAGTGCCCGGCGACGAGCGCGTCCGGTGGCGTGAGTTGACGAACTGTCGCAGCCGCGCTCTCGACGTGCCGCCACTCACGCGGCGTGCGAAACGTCGATGCGACGGCGGCCAGATTCAAGACAGCCAGGCCCGCCCCGGCAAGACCCGCCGCAACTCGACCGGTCACGTAGAACCGCTCATCGATCGCGGCCCGAGCGAGCGTCGCCAGCGCCCGTGCGATGAATACGGCCGAGACCGGCGCCAGCGCGAGGTAGTAATGCTCGTGGTCCACCTTGCGAACCAGGATCGGCAGGTAGGCCAACAGCGAGGCCAACCACACGTGAAAAACAAGCGGTGGCTCTCCCTCTCCCCCGTCGGCGGGGGAGAGGGGCAGGCGTGAGGCGTGAGGGATTGCTTGCTCGGCCGTAGGCCCCTCACCCCAACCCTCTCCCCGCAAACGGGGAGAGGGAGAAGTGAACGTATCCATGCCTACCGTAAATAGCGGACGAACACGAACCATCACGCCGACGACCAGCAGCACCGCTCCGATTGGCGTAAGTCCGCGCAGCGCGATGTAGTAGGCCAACTGACGGTAGGTTGCCGGATCAAGGAACCGCTCGGGAGCGATCCACTTGTGTACCTGCCAGAACGGAGTCGACACGGTCGCGGCGTCGGTGGCGACCTGGCAGGCATGCACGTACCAAGCGGCGGAAGGCGCGACTATCGCTAGCGCGGCGAGCCACAGTTCCCAGCTCCTCCACGCGCTGCGGCCGTTCCGCCGCCAGGCCAGATAGGCCAGCGGCACGAGCACGTACGCGGCAATGACCTTGAGCAACAGCGCCATGCTGATGCACACGGACGCCGCCGCGAGCCAACCGCGCGACCCGCCGGCGGACCAGTGCTGCGCCGCCCAGACACCCGCGACCAACATCGCGATCATCAGCGAGTCGGGCTGAAACGCTCGACCATATCGAATCGCAACCGGCATGAGTGCGAGCACGAGCGCGGCGACCAGCGCCGTCGCCCGACCGTCGGTGCGACGCACCAAGCCGAAGATCGTCAGACACGCAGCCGCGAGCGCCAGCGCCGAGATGCACCGCCCGGTCGCGTCGAGTTCCCAACCTGTCAGCCGGCTTGCCGCTGCGGCGATCGCCGGATAGCCGGGAAACTCAAGCATGTAGTAGGCGGGGAACGGCCCGATGTCGATCTCGGGTCGGAGCGGTGACCCGCCGCGTGCGAGGTTCCCCGCGATCATGGCCGTGTGAACCTGGCGGTCGATGTAGTTTTCGAGCAGCGGCTGGTCCCAGTTCACGAGTCGAACCGAAACCGCCACGGTACAAACGAACGCCGCGGCGAGCGGCCCGTGCGCCGGCAATGTCCACGACCAAAGTGCAGCGAGGCCCTCGCGCAGTCGCGGCATTGCCGGCGACCGAAGTGATGATTCGGGCGTCGAGATGATGGCCCCGGACAAACATGCACCTCCGTGCGCTGTGCTGCGATTCCCGCGCCTCTGCCTTGAGGCCACGTGCCGAAGGAATCTACCCTTCTCCCTCTCCTCGTTGCGGGGAGACGTTGGGGTGAGGGGTTCGTGGGAAAAACGCCTGTCCCGGCGCCCCTCCCCTGCCCTCTCCCCCGCGGACCGGGAGACGGGGAACAACTATTGCCGAAGCAACCGAGCGTGGTTGGATTATCGACGCCCGCCGCAATGGGTCAAGGTTGTTGCAAATTGGACGGCGGTGATGTGGCTGAGTCCTTGGACTCGCCTTGCGGGTACTTCACCTCAAACCGGCCGAATCGCTCTTGCTGGTCGGCATCGCCGCCGCCGTCCGCCCCGTCGTCGCCCACGGGGTAGATGGCGAAGCTGCTTGGCTGAGGCTTGAACACAAGCGGCTTGCCGGAGTACACATCGACCGGGACGGCAGTCAGGCGTTCGTCCAGCGCGTCGTCGAGCGAGGCGGGGAGCTGCCCGCGTGCGGCATGGAACCGGTCCACGCGCATGCCGAGCCGCGCGCCGGCGAGTCGCGAGCGAAAGCGCATTCCGGCCTCGCGAAACTGCATCACCGCGGGCATCAAGAGCGCCGTGAACATGTACTGCGTTCGGCCGACGCTGACGCGATCCATCACAGCTTGAACCGCATCGCGGCCTGCTGGACCGGTCTTGTCCACGTTGTCCACCAGCTCACACATCGCGTCCAGCAAAAACACCTGATTGTTCATCATGTACGGCTTCATGGGACCGGAACTCATGACGGCGAACACCGGGGCGCCGCCCGGATCGAGGAACTCCGGCATGCCGCCTTGGGCCAGGTACCGCATCGAAGTCATCACTCCTGCTCGCTCGGCGATGACGCCCGGCGCCATCACGAACTGGCTCGCGATCTTGGTGATCTGGTCGTCGAGCGCAGTGAACTGTTCGGGAGAGAGGTCGTGATGCGCGAGCAGTGTTTCGAGCGACTTCACCGCGACGCTGCCGATCGCCACACGCACGAGCTGGGTGATCATGAACGGCTCGTCGCGGAGCATCTCGCTGAGCGCGAACAGCTCCCGCACCGCGTCCACGGCGCGATCGCCGTCGCCCTTGCCCAGCGATTGCAACACATCCATCTGCAACAACCGCGCGAAGTCGCGCGATTTCTGGATCGGATCAAGCACGATCGACATTGGCTGCTTCGTCTGATAGTCGAGCGGCAGCCGAAAGTACGGTCGGCCGATCGCTTGGCGGAAGAGTTCGAGGGCCTCGCGATTGGCTTCGAGCGTGGCGGCAAACGCGGGATATTCGCCCGGCGGCGTCCCCGTTTCGGTGTCGAGCAGGTTCAGGACAGCCGGATCGAACGGCTGAAGCTTACTGATAGCGGCAAGAAAGAGCTGTGTGCCGTCGTCGCCGCGTTTCGCCGGCCCGGTTGGCGCGAGGTCCTTGAACCAGACCGGCTCGCCCCGATCGACGACCCTGGCGATCGCCGCATCGAGCCGCCTCTTTGCCGTGCCGTACCAGATCGAGTAGGCCAGCGACAGGACGAGGCCGATGAACGCGATAAGGCCAACTGCGTACCACAAGCACCCAATGCGCTTGCCGGCGGGCGCTTCGGAACTGGGCTGGCTTTGGGTCTGCGACACGGCGCCTTGCCTGCGGGTTTACGTGCGATCGGGGCCGGCGACGGAGTCTACCACGCCCCCGCTTCGCAGCCAACCCGCAGACACCCCTTCGCTCGTCGGTTCGCGTGCGGGCGACGGCAGCGCGTGACACACCGCGCACAGCGCGACAGCGTTGACCCGCGCCGGCGGCGCGGTCTCTCCACACGTCGGGCACTTCGCCGACTTGATCGCATGGCGGCAAAAGGCGAGCAGGTCGTCGCACCGGCCGGTTGGGTACACGGCGTCAAGGGCGGCGCCGTGTACTGCGGCCGCGTCGCCGCCCGGCGGACCGCTCAGGCCGCCAGCCCACGTCATGACGCCTCCCAACGTGATGCCGATCGCAACGAGCGCGGCGCTGCGGCCGAAGGAGCCGATGCGGCTCGGCCGCGGCGAGGTCCGGGGCGTGTGACCAAGCTGTTCCGCCGCGCGTTCGGCCACGGCTACAGCTTCCCAAACTCGTTGCCACGACTCGCTCGGTTCGCTGCCGTCGCGGTCGTCGCTGTGTGCCGCCAACATGCCGGCCGCTGGACGGAACAGATCGGCAATCTCACGGCACGACCCCGGATTGAGCTGCGTGCTGCAAGCCGCGCTTTTTCTCCCAACAACCGCCCTCGCTGACGCTTCGGGTTAGTGTTTTCCAGGCATAATCGAGCCGAATCACATTAACCCGAAGCGTTAGCGAGGGCGACCGGTTACACCCGAATCTACCTCCTGTTCGTGCAGGCATCCTTTCTTCCCGGAGGCAACCCGACTAAATTAGTACGGTAACGAAACGGAGTGGGAGGCGGACCGACCCGTGTTGTTGCCCGCCATGAGCCGTTTCGTCCTGCCCGACCGAAGTGAGATCGTACGAATGTCGACTCTGGAGAGCATCTGGATCGTGGCCTTGATGCCCGCCTTGAGCGCCCAGGCGCCGAAGGCCGCGGCGCCGGTCGAGGTCGCCGAGGTTGTCGAGCGCCGAGTGGCGACGACGGTCGAGCTTGTGGGCACGGTGTTGCCGCTGCGGCGCAGCATCGTCGCCAGCGGGGCCGATGGATTGGTCGTGGAGTTCGCGGTGCGCGAAGGCGACCTGGTGAAGGAACATCAGATGCTGGCGCGGCTCCGCACGCGGACGCTGGAGATCGAACGCGAGGCTGCGTCGGCCGCGCTCGATGAGAAGCAGCAGTTGCTCGCCGAGTTGGAAGCCGGCTCGCGCCCGGAGGAAATCGAACGAACACGGGCGGTGCTCGCGGCCGCCGAGGCCCGCGCACGACTCGCCGTGATCAAGCGCGATCGCCTGGAACGGTTGGTCGCTCGCGACGCCGCCAGCGGCGAGGACCTCGAAGAGGCGGCCGAACAAGTCGTCGAGACGACGCAGGAAGTCGCGCGGCTCAAGGCGGATCACGAGCTGGCCAAGCAAGGGCCGCGGTCGGAACAATTGGCGCAGGGTCGTGCGCGCGTCGAAGCGGCAAGGGCCGCGCTGCGACGCGTCGAAGACGATATTGAGAAACGTACCGTTCGAGCGCCGTTCGCGGGTTACGTCGTGCGCGAACATACTCAAGTCGGCCAGTGGCTCGGAACAGAGAGTCCGGTCGTTGAGATGGTCGACCTCGGCGCCGTCGAAGTGCAGGTCATGGTCCCGGAGAAACTGATTCATGAGCTGCGCGCCGGCCAGGCCACGGCGGTTCATGTCGAGGCATTGGGCGACCGCCAGCTTGCGGGCCAGATTGCGGGCGTCGTTCCGCAGGCCGATGTGCGAGCGCGCCAGTTTCCGGTCAGGGTCCGCATCTCCAATGAAGTCGACGATGGTCGGCCGCTGTTGCAGGCGGGCATGTTCGCCCGGGTTCAATTGCCGGTCGGCGGTCGACACATGGCAAGGCTCGTGCCCAAGGACGCACTGGTCCTGCAGGCGGGCCGGAGCGTCGTGTTCGTCGCTGAACGCACGGGAGACTCGCACAAAGTCACACCCGTCACGGTAAGACCCGGTGCGGCTCATGACGGCCTCGTCGAGGCGGATGGAAATCTGAAACCGGGCCAGCTTGTCGTTGTGCGCGGCAATGAACGACTCGCCGCCGGCCAGACCGTCCAGGTGGAATCGCAACTCGACGCGAAACCGACGGCGGAAAACAACAAGCCCACAACAGTCCCAGCCGAGTCGCTCAACAAGTGAGGCCCGATTCGTAGATGACGCGGTTTGGTCGCCACGGACGACAGGCCACGGACGATTGACAGAATGCACCTTATCGCCTTTTGCCTCCGAAATCCGGTCAAGGTCGCCGTCGGCGTCCTGCTGGTAGTGCTGTTTGGGATGCTGGCCGTATTCCAGATGCCGGTGCAGATGACGCCGGAAGTGGAGCGGCCGGAAATTCAAATCGAAACGCGTTGGCCGGGCGCCAGCCCGCACGAGATCGAGCGCGAGATCGTTCAGGAACAGGAAGAGCAGCTCAAGGGCGTGCCGGGCGTCGTGAAGATCAGTTCCGAGAGCCGGCTCGGCTACGGGTCGATCACGCTCGAATTCGAGGTCGGTTCGGACATGCGCGAGGCGCTGATCAAGGTTTCGAACCGGCTACAGCAAGTGAAAGAGTATCCACCCGACGCGGAGGAGCCGGTGATCACGCCGGCCACTTCGCTCGATCGGCCGATCGCGTGGCTCATATTGAAACCGCTGCCTGAGCGGACCGACATCGACATCACGGAGTACGGCCGATTCGCCGAGGACTACGTCGAATCGCGACTGGAGCGCGTGCCGGGCGTGGCGGATGTGGCGGTCTCGGGCGGGCGCGAGCCGGAACTGCAGGTGATTGTGGACCCCCAACAACTCGCGGCGCGCCAGTTGACGATCGGGCAACTGCGCGAGGCGATCGTCGGGCACAACAAGGACACGTCGGGCGGCGACTTTCAGGAAGGCAAACGGCGGTACATCGTGCGGACGCGCGGCCAGTTCACCGCACCGGAGCAGGTCGAACAGATGATTGTCGCGCACCGCGACGGGGCGCCGGTCTACGTGCGGGACATCGGCGAGGTGCGGCTCGGTTTCAAGAAACCGACGAGCGTCGCCCGCCGCGGCGGCGAGCCGGCGGTGTCGATTCGTGTCGCGCGCGAGACCGGGGCCAACGTCTTGAGCGTGCTTGAGGAAGTACAGGACGCCGTCGATGAATTGAACGCGAACATTCTCAAGCAGAACGGCCTGGTGCTTCGCATCGCGTGGGATGAACGCGGATACATCTATTCATCGATCGGCCTGGTGAAAGAGAACATCTACTGGGGCGGCCTGCTCACCAGCATCATTCTGTTCCTGTTTCTCCGGCACTGGCGCAGCACACTGGTAATCTGCCTCACCATGCCGGTGTCGATCATCGGTACGTTCCTGCTGCTCGGGTTGACGGGCCGAACGCTCAACGTGATCAGCCTGGCGGGTCTGGCGTTTGCGACGGGCATGGTGGTGGATAACGCGGTGGTCGTGCTCGAGAACATCCACCGCCGCCGCGTCGAGCTGCGCGAGTCGGCCTGGGAGGCCGCACTCAACGGCGGGCAGGAAGTTTGGGGTGCGGTCCTCGCGTCGACGCTCACCACGCTCGTCGTGTACATCCCGATCTTGTTCATGAGCGGTGAGGTGGGCCAACTGTTTCGAGACATTGCGATCGCCAACAGCTCGGCCGTGGCGCTGTCGATGATCGTGGCCGTGCTGGTGATTCCGCCGTTGGCGAACCGCTTCCTGCGACACGAGATGGAGGAAGACATCGTGGAGCAGTTTGGGGGCGCGAGAAACGGCCGATCGTTGCGGCACAGCCGACTCTGGCACGCGGCCCGCGGTCTGTTCGGCCTCGCCTGGCTGGGCGAACGGTTCGTCGAACTGTTCGTCGGGACCGCATCGAGACTCCACAGACACACACTGGCCGGCATGACTGTCGTGCTCGTGTTTCTGGCAGGTTCGGCAGGCTTGAGCTGGCTGATAATGCCGGGCCTCGAGTACCTGCCTGAGGGCAACCGGAACCTCGTATTTGTGTCGCTGCTGCCGCCGCCCGGCTACAACGTCGACGCCCTGACGGATTTGTCCAAGCAGATCGAAGACACGATCCGTCCATACTGGGAGGCGAAGCCTGGCTCGCCGGAAGAGAAGGCGCTCGGCGGCCCGGCGGTGTCCGACATGTTCTTCTTCGGCGGCGACCGGCGCCTGTTCGTCGGCGTGCGCACCGCCGATGAACTGCGCGGCCGCGACCTGATCCCCGTGGTACAGAACGCCACGGCGAAGATTCCCGGCACGCTTGCATCGGTCAGCCAGGCGAGCCTGTTCGAGCGGTCCAGCACCGGCGGCCGAACGATCGACGTCGAGATCGCCGGCCCAAACCTGGAACGGCTCGTCGAGATGGGTTCGCACGTGCGCAAACGCTCGCTCGAACTCATGCCCGACGCGCAGGCAATACCGCGGCCGAGCCTCGACCTGTCCGGCCCCGAGATGCACGTCGTACCGAAATGGGAACAGGCCGCCGATCTCGGAATCTCCGCACGCGAGCTTGGCTACACGATCGACGCGCTGACCGACGGTGCGTACGCGTCAGACTACTGGTCCGGCCACAGCAAGATCGACCTGACGATCAAGATTCACGATCGATTCGTACGGCACACGCAAGATCTGGGCGAGATGGCGATCGCGACGCCCACAGGACGTCTCGTGCCGGTCAGTTCCGTAGCCGACGTCGTGCTGTCGAGCGGCCCTGAGCAGATTCATCACCGCGAACGGATGCGTGCGATTACGATTCAGGTTCGGCCCGCACGCACGACGTCGCTCGAAACGGCAATCGACACAATTCACAACGACATCATCGGGCCGCTTGCCAACGCGGGCGAACTGTCCGGCGGCTATCAGATCAATCTCTCCGGCACGGCCGACAAGCTGAACGCGGCGTGGCACGCCATGCAATGGAATCTCGCGCTCGCGCTGTTGGTGACCTATCTCGTGATGGCCGGCCTCTTCGAATCATGGACGTATCCGGCGATCATCATGATCAGCGTCCCGCCCGCAGCCGTCGGCGGCCTGTTTGGCCTGTGGCTCTTGAATCACGCCCTGCTGGCCCCGCGCGGCGCGAATCAGCCGCTCGACATCCTGACCATGCTCGGCTTCATCAGCCTGATCGGCATCGTCGTGAACAACGCCATTCTGGTCGTTCATCAGGCTCTAAACCACGTGCGAGAAGAAGGAATGCACTATCGCGCGGCCATCATCGAGAGCGTCCGAAATCGCGTGCGGCCCATCTTCATGACGACCGTCACCACTCTCGTTGGATTGATCCCGCTCGTCGTCTCGCCGGGCGCCGGCAGCGAACTGTACCGCGGCCTCGGCGCCGTCGTGCTCGGCGGATTGGCCATCTCGACGATCTTCACGCTCGTGTTGGTGCCGATCACCTTCACGCTGACGCTCGACGTTCAGCATTGGCTTCGAGGTCTCAGCAATCGCGGCGCCCAGGTTCAGACGGCGCCGGCGGCGCGTCCGGTCGAGGCGCCGGCGGTCGAGCCCGCCGGGTAAAGGACCCGCAATTCAAGACCGGTCGCGGATGGTGGTCGGCTGGAACGCGTTGCAAGGCGACTATCCGCCGCCTGTCCACCCGACCGATTGCATTCTCTAACAAGTTTTGCGAAGCTGCGTTGCCGCCGCCTCGCTGGCCCGCGAACGGCTGAACTCGTTCCTTCCCAGTTTCCCAGGACACATATGAAACTCAGTTGCTCGCTGTTGGTCGTGTGGCTGCCGCTCGGCCAGCCGGACATCGACAAGCAGTATCCGCTCGGCCCGCAGCTCAGCGTGCTCGCGCGGGACATCGAGAGCGTCCAATATCGCAAGCTCGTCACGCTGGAGATGCTGGCGACGGACCTCGCCGCGGAATGGCAACGCGTTGAGACCGAGGACAACCCGCAGAGTTTCGCAGAGAAACACGGCGGCAAGGAAAAAGTGCTGGCCGACCCGCAGTTGAAGCGGGCGTATGAGCGACGAGTGCAGATTCGCGAGCGGTTTCTGGACCTGATGCGCGAAGGCTATCGAAGGTACAAACAAACGCCGCCGTTCGACCTGGGCGAGAAGGCCGAGTCGGCCGGCACGACGACTCGCAAGCTGGCCGCGACCGACACGACGCTGGCCGTCGCATTGCCCACGCCAGGATCCGAGCGGCACTGGCCGCGGTTTCGCGGACCCAGCGGCCAAGGGCTGACCGGCCTCGACCGCCTGCCGGTGGAGTGGAGCAAAGATAGTTCGAATATCGCGTGGCGCAGCAAACCGGCCGGACTCGGCAACTCGTCGCCGATCGTCTGGGGCGATCGCGTTTTCCTCACGAGCGCGTCGACCGATGGCGCCGAACGATTCGTCCATTGTTTGAGCGTTCAGGATGGGCGCACCGTCTGGTCGAAGGCCGCCCCCGCAACCGCGCCGGAACCGGGCGTGCGCGACAAGAACGGCTTCGCGTCCGCTACGCCGGTCACAGACGGCCAGCGAGTGATCGCGTTCCTTGGTTCGTGCGGGCTGGTGTGCTACGACCTCGGCGGCACGCTGCTCTGGCACTACGACACGATGAAGTTCAACACGACCCACGGCACCGGCTCGAGCCCGCTGCTCTACAAGGACCTGGTCATCTTCATCCACGACCAGAACCGCACCGAATCGATCTGCGTCGCATTGGACAAGAACACAGGCAAGGTCCGCTGGACCAACCATCGCAAGCGAGCAATGACCTGGAGCACGCCGGTCGTTGTGCGAGTTGGCGACCACGATGAACTCGTGTTTGCCGGCGGCGAAACCGTGAAGGGCTACGATCCGGCGAGCGGCGAAGAGATATGGTCGCTCACCGGTCCGACTCAGGAAGTCGTACCGACGATCGTCGTGGCCGGCGGCTTGTTGATCTCGGCATCGGGCCGCAACGGGCCGACGATCGGCCTGCGGCCCGGCGGCAAGGGGGACGTGAGCGAGACGCACTTGGCGTGGCGCACGGTGCGAGGCGGCCCTCACGTGCCGACGCCGATCTACTTGGACGGTCGCTTGTACACGATCAACGACTTCGGCATCGCCACGTGTCTCGACGCCGCCACGGGCAAACTGATCTGGCAAGATCGGCTGCACGACAAGTTCTCGGCCTCGCCGATCGAGGCCGGTGGATTGCTGTATTTTCCGAGCGAGGCGGGAGTGACCTACGTGGTCCGTGCCGGCGACACGTTCGACGTCGTCGCCGAAAACGATCTCGGCGCGCCCATCCTCGCGTCGCCCGCCGTAGCTGACGGCAAGCTGATTCTGCGCACTCAAGCGGAAATCGTGTGCATCGGCGCGTCGGCCGGGAACGGACCATGAAACGCAACATCGAGCTGAAGGCTCGGGTCGCCGATCTTGCCGCGGCCCACGGGGTCGCTCGGTCGCTCGCAGCGCAGCTACACGCCGTCGAACGTCAGCGCGACACGTACTTCTGCGTCGCTCACGGCCGCCTGAAGCTGCGCGAACGATGGCCGTTCGACTCTAACGGCGCACTCGGCGAGAGCTGTGCAGGCCAGTTGATCTGGTACCGCCGGCCCAACGCGCCGCAGGTTCGAGCAAGTGACTACTCACTGATCGTTCTGGAGAATGGGACGGAGATGCGCGACCTGCTGGCCGGATCACTGGGCGTTCGTGCGGAAGTCGAGAAGGTCCGCACGGTCTACCTGTACGACAACGTGCGGATTCACTTGGACGAAGTGGCGCGGCTGGGCGCGTTCCTGGAGTTCGAAGCGATCGTCGACTCGACCTGCGACGAACCGGCGGCTCGGGAAAAACTCGACAAACTCATCGCCGTGTTCCAGTCCGTGCTGGGCGCCGTCATTGACGGATCGTACTCGGACTTGCTGCGTTGCTGATGCCATGGCCAGCTACTTCAAGTACAAAACGCTCGACGACCTGCGGCGCGACGCCGAACGGCTCGGTCTGCCGATCGAGCTTACCGATGATCTGTCGCCGCTCGGTCGGCCGGTCCAGATCGGGCCGTTACGCGCGGGGAACTCGATCGCCATCCAGCCGATGGAGGGTTGCGACGGCACGCCCGACGGTCGGCCCGACGAGTTGACCATGCGACGCTACCGCCGCTTCGGGGCCGGCGGCGCCAAGATCATCTGGGGCGAGGCCACGGCGGTCGTCGAGGAAGGCCGAGCCAACTCGCGGCAACTGCTCATCAACGACAAGACAGCCCGTTCGCTCGCGGCAATGCTCGCCGAATGCCGCTCGGC
>Ga0185317_100036_pt1 | contig 61652 bp, 51 predicted proteins | sample DevilsHole_FD_128020 | JGI IMG/M metagenome (GOLD analysis project Ga0185317, IMG submission 128020) | Groundwater microbial communities from Devils Hole, Nevada to study Microbial Dark Matter (Phase II) - Devils Hole (SPADES assembly)... | ecosystem: Environmental > Aquatic > Deep subsurface >...
ACATTGAAAGGGGTCCGAATTCGTTTAACCCGCAGCCGCAGGCGAGGCACAACAAGCGCCAGCCATGCCTCGCCTGCGGCTGCGGGTTAAACGACCGAGGCCGATTTCAGACCCTATTCAATGCGGCACAGTACTAAGCCAAGCCCGAACCGTTCGATCACTTCCCCAATTCCACGCTGGTCGTCAGCGTGCCAATGCCGTCGATTTCGATCGAGACTTGATCGCTCGCTTGCAGCGAGAACTCGTCGGGCGGCACGATGCCGGTGCCGGTGAGCAAGATGACGCCGTTTGGGAAACTTTGGTCGCGGGCCAGCCAGGCGACGAGGTCGTCGAAGCGGCGAGCCATCTTGCCCAGGTCCGTGGCGCCGGTGAAGACTGCGGCGCCGGCGCGGCGGATGGTTAGTTGAATGCGCACCTTTTCGCGCGGCGGCATGGCGGCCGCCAGAGTGACGACCGGGCCAAGCGCACAGCAGGCGTCGAACACCTTGGCCTGCGGCAGGTACAGTGGGTTCGCGCCTTCAATGTCGCGACACGAGACATCGTCGCCGATGGTGTACCCGACGATCTCGAGACGGGGACTCACGACCAGCGCCAGTTCCGGCTCGGGCACGCACCAGCGTGTGTCGCGCCGCAGCCTCACGCTGTCGCCCGGCCCAACCACGCGGCTCGGTGTCGCCTTGAAGAACAGTTCGGGCCGGTCCGACACGTAGACCTTGTCGTAGAACGAGCCGGCGTCCTTCGACTCCTCGCGCCGCGCGACCTGACTGCGCTGATACGTGACGCCCGCGGCCCAGACCTCCTGGTGGTCGATCGGCGCGAGTAGTTTCACATCGCTGATCGGTCGGCTCGCAGATTCGTCCGCCAACCTCGCCGCGAGCGCGGCCGGATCGCCGGCGTGCAACACATCACTGAGCGATCGGACGCCAGGGGCCCTGCTGAAATCGAGCGGCGCGACCCGACCGTCTCGCACAACACCCACTCGATATTCGCCGCCCACGGTATGCCTGCAAAGTTGCATGTATCCCTCCTGAGGGGCCAGTAGCTCGTGGACAGTGGAACAGCTAGCGACTCGTCACTGACCACCGGCCACTAACCACTAACTACCGCTCCACACTGAATAGGGTCTGAAATCGGCTTCGGTCATTTAACCCGCAGCCGCAGGCGAGGCGTGGCTGGCGTTTGTTGTGCCTCGCCTGCGGCTGCGGGTTAAACAAGTTCGAACCCCTTTCAGTGTGGAGCGGTACTAGCCACTGACCACTACTCCTCCTCCTTCGGCATTAACTCCGCGCCGTCGCGAACTGCGACGAAGCCGAACTCGCGGCCGGTGAGTGTCACGGTGCCGGACAAGGCTCCCTTGCCACGCGTCCAGAGTCGACCCTCGAACTCGAGGCGAGTCGCCGGCAGTTCTACGTTGAACCGAATGTGGTGCGGCTGCTTGCCGATCGAACCCTTGACCGGATAGTCGCCGCCGGTCTGGTCCGAGACGTACGAGCCGGTTACTTCGCCGCCTTCGGTCACGTCGAGCGCGAGTCGTCCCGACCATTGGCCGTTGGCGATCAGGCGATACTTGCCGCTGAAATCTTCCGGCACGACCGGGCCGGGCGACGGACCGCCGGCGGCCGGCGGGGCCGACACGAGCGGCTTCGAGACGATATAGAACTTCGCCTTGCCGACCGGTCTCAGCACGGCGTCCTTGTCGCCGTCGCGTCGGAACTCGATGTCGCCGCCGCGCCCGTCGGGCACGACCTGGCCGATGTCAAGATTCAATTGCTGTCCGTCGAACATGTAGACGCTCTTGCCGGCGGCCTGCCGACCGCTCTCGGTGCCGGCGCGAAGCGTCTGGTAACGCTGTACCACGAGGATCGGCTCCTCGGCGTCGCCCTGCTTGCGAAGCGCCTGCCGCACGACCAGCTTGGCCCAGTTCGCTTCGTCGGTGCGAACGATCACCAGGCAGCCGTCGTGTTGAGCGAGCACTTGTGGCGTGCGTTGCAGGTCGGCGAGCGAGAGCTTGTCGACCTGTTTGGCGCCGTCGGCCGCTGCGACCTTGCCGAGGACCGAATTGGTGTAGAGGTCGAATTCATCGGCCGCGGCGGACGATGCGAGCACGAGGCCGATCAGGATGGCGTGACGGGGGCGCATTGGGACGGCTCCTTTGTAGGCGACAACACGGAAGGTCGAGGGGCGGCATTGTAGGCGACCGCCCTCCGGGGTGTTACGGCGACAGTACCTTTTCGTTGAGAGGATATCATCGGCGATCGTCCGTGTCAGTGGGTGTACGCCGCACCGTTGCGGTTAGTTGGCGCGCCGCGAGTCAGCGTCTCAGCGTGTGTGACGACCCGCACAGCGTAGGCCACGGCGAAGCGGCCGACTTGACGCGAGACGAACTGCATGAACGCCGTTGACACGAACGTCTTCATCTACCGCCTCGATCGTCAGGAGCCGGCCAAACAGGCCAAGGCTCGCGACCTTCTGCGTCGGCTCGTCGCCGAAACGACGCCGACGATTATGCTCTGGCAGGTGCTCGGGGAACTCATGAGGCAGTTGCGATACTGGCAGGATCAAGGCGAGATCACGCGCGAAGCGATGGTGCGTTACGTGACGACGTTCCGACGACTTTCCCTCTGGTCGTCCCAACCGCACAAGTGGCCGACCATGCCCTCGACCTTACCGGGCGATACAGTCTATCCCATTGGGACAGCATGCTTGTGGGCGCTTGCAAGGATGCTGGCATCACAACTCTCTACACCGAAGACATGGGCCCTCCCACCTCCTATGACGGTATTCAGTTGATCAACCCATTTGCGTAGCGTCGAACCCACCGATCGGCGTCAGCGACACGCGTCCGCGTAGAACGTGTCGCGCACGCTACAATGGCAGCGATGTTAACGCCGGATCTAGAGGCACTGGTAAGCACGGCCGGGTTTCGCGATCCGGCCGCGGCGCGTCGCTGGCTGGATGAGCTGGCCGGCGACACGGCCGAGATGTTGGCTTTGGCCCGGTTGTCGGAGTTGCTGAGCGAATCGCTGCGCGTGGCAGCGGACCCCGACGCGGCGATAAACCAATTCGGCCGGTTCGTACACGCGCGCGGGGCGCGGCTGTCGCTGTATCAACTGTTTTCCGTCCATCCGGCGGCACTGGACGCCTTGATTCGCGTGGTCGGCGCCAGCCCGTACCTGGCCGACGTGCTGGTGCGAAACCCGGAGTACTTCGAGATTCTCACGGCCACCGATTGGCTGCGGACCCCGCGCGAGCCGCAGGCTGTGCGCGAGGAGTTGCAAGGCATCTCGGCCGCGTTCGACGGCGAGGCGGCTCAGGCCGACGCGGTGCGCCGATTCCGGCGGCGCGAGCTGCTGCGCATCGGGGCCGCCGACCTGTGTGGCCTCAACGACCTCGAAACTACGACCCGGCAGCTCTCGGATCTGGCCGATGCCGTGGTCGCCCAATGTCTCCAGATCGCCGGGCGCGGCGAGGGCGGCGCCGATCTCGTCGTGTTCGCGATGGGCAAGCTGGGCGGCGCCGAGTTGAACTACAGTTCGGACATCGACCTGGTCTTCATCGCGCCGCGGGCCGATCAACTCGATCAGGCCGCGGCCCTCGCTCGATCTCTCACCGTGCTGCTCGGCGAGCCGTGTGGCGAGGGGTTTCTGTATCGTGTCGACCTGCGGCTGCGACCGTTCGGCGAGTCTGGGGCGATCGTGATCTCGCGGGAAGCGTTTGCAGATTACCTCGCGAACCACGCCCACCCGGCGGAACGGCAGGCCATGCTGAAGGTCCGTCCGATCGCGGGCGACATCGCCGCGGGCCGCGAACTGCTGTGGAGCATCGAACCGATGCTTTGGACCGACGCCCCGGCGGCACGTCGCCAGGTGCGCGAACTCAAGGACCGCATCGAGCGGCAGCTTCGCACGCGCGGCGACGCGGCGGGCCACGTCAAGCTTTCGCCGGGCGGCATCCGCGACGTCGAGTTCATCGTCCAGGCCCTGCAACTGGAGTCGCTCGCCACGCGCCCGGAGCTGCGCACCGGGAACACGCTCGATGCATTAGGGGCACTGGAGCGGGCCGGACTCCTGAGCACGGCCGACACACGCGAGCTGGCCGACGCCTATCGCTTCCTGCGGACCGTCGAGCACCGCCTGCAACTCATGAACAATGTGCAAGTGCATCATCTGCCGTCCGACGAACGCGAGCTACAGGTGTTGGCGCGTTCGATACTCATGACGCGGGCCTCCAGCCTGCCAACGTCGACCGAGGAACCGGCGGACAGGCTGGAAGCCCGCCCCACACTCGACGACGCGGCCTTTCGCGCCGCGTACGAGTCGAGCGTGGCCGCAGTGCGACGCATCTTCGACCGCCTTCTGCCCGCGCCCACCGGCGAAACTGGCAGCGGCGCCGCCGATCAGATCACGCCCGAAGCGATCGCCGCGCAGCTTGGACGCGACTACGATTGCTTCACGATCGCCGAGAAGCAACGGCACGCCGAGATCGTCGGACTTGTGCGCGAGCCGCACGACGTCTTGGCGGACGTGGAGTCGCGCGGCGAGTCAAGCTGGCGAGTCACTATCTCGGCGGCCGATTGCGTTGGACTGCTTTCGCTGATCGCCGGCCAGTTCAGCGCCCATCGCATCGACATCGTCGACGGCGAGGTGTTCACCTTACGAGTTCGTCAGCCCGTGGCGGCGCCTTCGCGGTCGAGTGGTCGCCGCCGCCGCGCCGCCACGGCCACGGTGCGCAGGATCCTCGACATCTTCGACGTCACCACCGCCGTGCCCGCCAACGCGGCATTTTGGGAGGCGTTTCGCTGCGAACTAGCCGAGCTCGTGGCAATGCTGAGCGCGGGGAGCAGTCTGGCCGCTCGCGAGCGGGTGATCGACCGGGTCAGTGCGGCCACCATCGCGTCGACCACAGCGCCCACGCCGCTCCTTCCTATCTCGGTCGAGCTGGACAACGACTGCTCGCCGAACTCGACGGTGTTGCGGATTCGATCGCCCAACACGCTGGGCTTTCTGTTTGAGTTCACCAACGCGCTGGCCACGCTGAACGTGAACATCGACCGCGTGCAAATCCGCACGGTGGCCGGCGAGGTGCGTGATACGTTTTGGGTGACCGACGATCGCGGCGCCAAGATCGAATCGCCCGAGCGACTGCACGAGCTTCGCGTGGCTGCGGCGATCATCAAGCAGTTCACTCACCTGCTTCCGCGTTCGCCGAACCCGGCTCAGGCGCTGCGTCAGTTTCGCGCGCTGGCAGGTCAGCTCGTGTCGCGGGCCGACTGGTCGGCCGAGGCCGAGAGCCTGAACTCCGAGCTCGTGCTGCGCACGCTCGCCGATATGATGGGCGTCAGCGAGTTCTTGTGGGAGGACTTCCTGCGCATGCAGCACGAGAACCTGTTCCCGATCGTGCGCAACGTATCGGCCCTGGTCGAGGCCCGGTCGCCAGCGCAGTTGCAGGCGGACCTGAAGCGCGTGCTGGGCGCGGCGCCCGACCACGCCGAGCGCGTGCGGCGACTGAATCAGTTCAAGGACCGCGAGATGTTCCGCATCGACCTGCGGCACATCACGCGGCACGTGTCGTTCGCCGGCTTTTCGGGCGAGCTGTCGGACCTGGCCGAGGTCGTCGTGGCCGAGGCGGCCACGCTGTGCATCGCGGAAATGGACCGGCGGTACGGCCCGCCACGACTCGACGACGGCCGGCCGTGCGGCTGGTGCATCTGCGCCCTGGGAAAGTTTGGCGGGCGCGAGTTAGGCTACGGGTCGGATATTGAGCTGGTGTTCGTCTACGACGGCGCCGGCTCGACGACCGGCCCGTCGCCGGTTGCAAACGCGACGTTCTTTGAGGAATGGGTCAGTGCGTTCCTGCGCACGTTGCCTGCGCGGCGCGAGGGTATCTTCGAGATCGATCTGCGGCTCCGCCCGCACGGCAGGGCGGGCAGCCTGGCCACGCCGCTCGCCGGGTTCCGCGACTACTTCGCGGAACGCGGCGCGGCCGTGCAGTTTGAACGGATGGCGTTGGTGAAATTCCGAGCGGTCGCCGGCGACCCAGAACTCGCTGCACAACTGGCGGTCGCACGCGACGCGTTCGTGTACTCGGGTCGGCCGCTGGACTACGACAACATCCTGCACCTGCGACGCCGGCAGGCCGCTGAACTGGTCCCCACGGGCGGCGTGAGCGCCAAGCACAGCCCCGGCGGACTCGTCGACGTTGAGTACTTCGTCCAGGCCCGCCAGATCGACTGCGGTGCGACCGACCCAAGCGTTCGGGCAACAAACACGCTGGAAGCGATCGACCGACTGACCGCCGGCGGCTACCTGGATGACTGTACCGCGTCGCAGCTACGAGCAAGCTACGGCTTTTTGCGCCGGCTGATCGACGCCTTGCGCGTGGTGCGCGGACACGCCCGGGACCTGACGATCCCCGCGTCCGGTTCCCGCGAGTTCGCCTATCTGACGCGCCGGCTGGGCTGCGATTCCGAGTCGGAGCTGTCGCAACAGATCGCAGCCCGCATGGCCTTCGCACGCAATCTATTGCCGCCCGCGGCCGGCGGGGCCGACTGACCATTGACGATCATTCAGCACGCGGTCGGAAGTGAGTCGTTTAACCCTGAGCCGGAGGCGACGGCGAACGAGGAGTCACCGAGAAAACGCTGTCGCCTTCGGCTAGGGTTAAACGACCGGAAGCCTCACATTGGGCCGCGGAGAGTATAACGTTGACCATTAACGATTGGCGCCAACCTAATGCCCCGATTCGTGATTCTCGAACATCATCACCAGGGCGTTCACTGGGACTTCATGCTGGAGTCGGGCGAGGTGCTGCGCACGTGGCGATTGGAGCGGGCGCCGGTGATGGGCGAGGCGGTGAGCGGCACGGCGATCGCTGATCATCGGCGGGCGTATCTCGACTACGAGGGCGAGATCAGCGGCGGGCGCGGACGAGTGGCGCGGTGGGACGCGGGCGAGTTCGATTGGATCGCGGACTCCGCCAGTGCGGTCGTGGTGGCACTGCGCGGCGGGCGGTTGGGTGGCGAGGTTCACCTGACGCGAGCCGAGTCGGGCGATTGGTCTTGCCGGTTTGGCGCAGTCGACACGACCGACGCCGCTCGGCCGTCGCGCGACGGAGCCGTCTGAGTCGCGGTGGGCCACTTGGTGGATACGACGGGGACCGATGCGTCGTCGCGCGGGTCGATTGCGGGCGTCATCGAGCGGCCCGCGACGTAGAGCACTCCACGGCGAAGTTCCAACCGTTCCACGCCGAACCCTTTCTCGCCGCCCAGTTGCGGGCAGTGCAACAACGCGACGGGCCTGTCGTTGTTTCGCTTCCAGTCGAGGTCGAGCCCGACGGAGCTCACCGCCGCTGTCGCCGTCGCGATCATCGAACTGCGTGGCAGCGGAATCCGTCCGGCGCGGACGCTCTCCACCTCAAAGGCCACGACGTTCGGCTTGGGCAGCCACAACCGGCCGGTGACGGCGACGATCGTCGTCATCGGACCGTACGACATGCGAAATGCCACGGCGACTCGGCCAGCGCCGAACGACACGCGCGGATCAGACACTCCCGATGGCAACAGGCCGCTGTGCTTGCGCGCGAAGTCCTCGGCGAGCCAGGCATTCACTTGGACGTCGTCGAACACGGCGTCCCACTCCGCGTCGTTCGTCATCTGGTTGCACACGGCGGTCGAGCGGCGCAGAAACTGTTTAGCCCGCGCCGCTCGTTCGTCGGGAGCGAGCGTGTCGACCTGAGCAAAAAACGCGGGTTCACAGCCGAGTAGGTACAAGAGCATCGCCGCGGCGCCGAGCACGCCGGCCGACACCGCCACGAACATCAGGAGTTGCCTCTTCCTTGGGACGACCACAACTTGCTCCGAGTGTGAAACGCGCGTGTTTCGGAATCTCGATGTCGCTGCGTAGGCTGGGTCAGCGTCGCCGCTGGGCGCTGATCCGACAAGGCCGCTCGATGGCGACGCTGACCCAGTCCACTCGATGTGATCGGTTCCGACGCGAAAATCGCCTCGTCAATGGCGCGACGCGGGCGGGATGTTAGGTCACACCGCAAAACGTGTCAACGGCCGTGTGATTGACGGGCGCAAAGAGCAGCCATTAGAATCTGCCGCCACGACCGCAGACGGCCGAGATCACCCCACACGTTCGGAGACAGAAAATGCCCGACGTTCCCACGAAACAGGCGATCACCAGCGTCCTGCACGAGAATCGCTCGTTCCCGCCGCCGCCCGAGTTTTCCGCCAAGGCCCACATCAAGTCGCTCGCCGAGTACGAGAAACTCTGGCAAGAGGCGAAGGACAAGCCCGACACGTTCTGGGCGCGCTACGCCGATGAACTGCACTGGTTCAAGAAGTGGGACCGCGTGCTCGAATGGAACGAGCCGTACGCCAAGTGGTTCGTCGGCGGGCAGACCAACCTGTCGTACAACTGCCTCGATCGCCATCTGACGACCTGGCGCAAGAACAAGGCCGCGATCGTGTGGGAAGGCGAGCCGGGCGAGAGCCGTGTGCTGCGCTACCAGGACCTGCACCGCGAGGTGTGCCGGTTCGCCAACGTACTGAAGGCGCTCGGGATCAAGAAGGGCGACCGCGTGACGCTATACATGGCGATGGTGCCCGAGTTGGCCATCGCCATGCTGGCGTGCGCCCGCATCGGTGCGACGCACAGCGTCATCTTCGGGGGGTTCTCGGCCGAGGCGGTGGCCGATCGCAACAACGACGCCCAGGCCAAACTCGTCATCACCTGCGACGGCGGCTACCGGCGTGGCAACATCATTCCGCTAAAGCAGAACGTCGACGCCGCGCTGGCCAAGTCGCCGACCGTCGAAAAGTGCATCGTGTTCCGGCGCGTCGGCGACGCGGCGAAGGTCACGATGCAAGCCGGCCGCGATTTCTGGTGGCACGAACTCGTGGCTGGCGCCGGATCGGCCGCCGCCGTTATGAGCGGCAAGCCCGCCTCGGACGACTGCCCCGCCGAACCGCTCGATAGCGAACACCCGCTCTACTTCCTCTACACATCGGGCACGACCGGCAAGCCCAAGGGCATCGTGCACACCACCGGCGGCTACATGGTCGGTACGTACCTGACGACCAAATGGGTCTTCGACCTCAAGGAAGACGACACCTATTGGTGTACCGCCGACATCGGCTGGGTCACGGGTCACAGCTACATTGTCTACGGGCCGCTCGCGAATGGCGCGACGTCGCTGATGTACGAGGGCGCTCCGAACTCACCCGACGAAGGTCGCTTCTGGTCGATCATCCAGAAGCACCGCGTGAACATTTTCTACACGGCTCCGACCGCAATCCGGGCGTTCATGAAGTGGGGCGAGCGGTGGCCGGCAGCGTACGACCTGTCGTCGCTGCGCCTGCTGGGCACGGTCGGCGAGCCGATCAACCCCGAGGCCTGGATGTGGTATCACCGCACGATCGGCCGCGAACGCTGCCCGATTGTCGACACGTGGTGGCAGACCGAAACGGGTGCGATCATGATCACGCCGCTGCCGGGCGCGATCGCCACCAAGCCCGGCTCAGCCACGCGGCCGTTCCCGGGCGTCGTGCCAGAAATCCTGATCAAGGACAAGGCGACCGGCCAGACCCACCCGGCGAGAACAAATGAGGGTGGCTACCTGGTCATCACACGGCCGTGGCCGTCGATGTTGCGAGGCATCCACGGCGACGCCGAACGCTACAAGCGGCAGTATTGGAGCGAAATCCCCAACGTCTACTTCACGTCCGACGGCGCGCGTCGCGACGAAGACGGTTGCTACTGGATCATGGGCCGCGTCGACGACGTGCTCAACGTGGCCGGCCACCGGCTCTCGACGATGGAGGTTGAATCAGCACTCGTCTCGCATCCCAAGGTTGCCGAGTCGGCGTGCGTCGGCCGACCCGACGAGATCAAAGGTGAGGCGATCGCTGCGTTCGTCACACTCAAGTCGGGCAACGCGCCGAGCGACGAGTTGAAGCTGGAGCTCAGGCAGCATGTGCGCAAGGAGATCGGCGCGCACGCGGCGCCCGACGATATCCGGTTCACCGACTCGCTGCCCAAAACTCGCTCGGGCAAGATCATGCGCCGCCTGTTGCGCGACATCGCCGCCGGCCGCCAGACCGGCGACACCACGACGCTCGAAGACTACAGCGTGATTGCCAAGCTGCGCGAAGAGGAGGAGTAGCCGCCGGGGCAGACGGGATGTGCACGCGCTTTGCGCAGGCGCTTCGTTTAACGCCGAGCCGAAGGCGAGGCACTACCTGGACAACTGCCTGCCGTCGCCTTCGGCTCGCCGTTAACAACTTGCGCACGCCAAATCGCAAACCCCGTCGTGCACCCGGGCAGACGTTCCTGTCTGCCGGGCAGGCAGGAATGCCTGGCCCCCACTTACTCCGTCGCGGATGGGGTCACTTTCTTTCGACGAGCGGCCCGCGGCTTCTTCGGCTTGGGTGGCGCCTTCTCACCGCGCATTTCGGCCAGGAACCGCGACGGCTTGACCGGCCGGCGTTTGCCCCACTTGGTACGGGTCTGGGTCCAGGTGATCGTGAGCCGATCGCGAGCGCGCGTGACGCCGACGTAGGCGAGCCGCCGCTCCTCGGCGATGCCCTTGCGGCCGTCATCGAGCGCCCGTTCGTGCGGCAGCAGGTTCTCTTCGACGCCGACCAGGTACACGTTCGGGAACTCCAGACCCTTGGCGCTGTGCAAGGTCATGAGCACGACGGCGTCGCGGTCGAGCTTGCTCTCCTTGTCGTTCTCTTCCTCGCGACCGACCAGCGCGATGTCGCACAAGAAGTCGGCCAGCGTCGGTTCGCGCGAACCCTCTTCGTACTGGGCCAGCGCGTTCACCAGTTCCTCGACCGTGTTCCACCGGCCCGTTCGTTCCTGGGCGTCCTTGTAGTTGCGTTCCAGCTCGCCGCGGTAGTTCATGCGCTCGATCATCTCACGAAACCCCTGAGCGAGCGGCGGCGCAGCCATGCGCGTGCGCCACGATTCGAGGAACGACCGAAACTCCGCGATCGCCTCGGCCGCTCGCATCGGAATCTCCCCGTCGTTCGTCGCAGCGGGCAGCACGTCCCAGAGGCTCGACCCAGCCTCGACCGCGCGGGTAAGCAGCTTCTCGACCGTAGCATCGCCGATGCCACGGACCGGCGTGTTGATGATCCGCAGCAGCGATATCTCGTCGGCCGGATTGGCAAGCACCTTCAAGTACGCCAACAGGTCGCGGACCTCGCGGCGGTCGAAGAACGACATGCCACCGACCAGCACGTACGGCAGCCGGGCGGCCCGGCACTCGCTCTCGAAGAGCCGCGGCTGTTCATTGGTGCGGAACAGCACGGCGAAATCGCGTGGCCGCGCCAGCTTGTGGCCGACGGCGTGGCTGATCTCGCCGACGACGCGCTTGGCCTCCTCGACTTCGTCCTCCAGTTCCAGAAACCGCGGCGGCTGGCCCGACTCGCGCGTCGCCCGCAAGGTTTTTTCGCGGCGCGCCGGGTTGTGCAGGATGAGCGTGTTGGCCAACGCGATCACCTCGGGAGTCGAGCGATAGTTCTCTTCGAGGCGAATGATCTTGGCGTCGGGAAAGTCGCGATCGAAGCCCAGGATGTTCTCGATCTCGGCGCCGCGCCAGCCGTAGATCGACTGATCGTCGTCGCCCACGACGCACAGATTGCGATGCGGACGAGCCAGGTCCGAGATGATCTTGTACTGTGAGGCGTTCGTGTCCTGGTACTCGTCGACCATGATGTACTCGAACCGCTGCTGTTGGCGCTCGAGGGCAGTCGCCTGACGCCGAAACAGTTCCTCGGTGCAGAGCAGCAGGTCGTCGAAGTCGAGCGCGCCGGCGGCGCGTAGGGCCAATTCGTAGTGGCGATACGCGGCCAGGGCGAGGTGATCGCGCTGTTCGTCGAGCGGATCATCAACGTCGCCGGCCCGCAAGCCGCGCATCTTCCACTGGCTGATGCGATACAACAGATCGCCGGGCCGCAGCGCGGCGGTCGGCGCCCGGACGTCGCGCAGGGCGGACCGGGCCAGGTTCTCTTGGTCGCCGCGATCGTAGATCGCGAACCGTCGCGGGTAGCCAAGCGGCTCGATCTCGTGGCGCAGGATATTCACACAGAGTGAATGGAACGTCGAGATATGGGGCCGGGCTTTAGCGCGTTTGCCGAGCAGAGCCGAGGCGCGATCGAGCATCTCCTGGGCGGCCTTGTTGGTGAACGTCACCGCCAGAATCCGTTCGGGTCTGACGCCGCGGCCGATCAGGTGCGCGATGCGGGTCGTGATTACCTTGGTCTTGCCGCTGCCCGCGCCCGCGAGCACGAGCAGCGGGCCTTGGGTCGTCGTCACCGCCTCGCGCTGCGCCGCATTCAATCCATCGAGCATGACCTTTCCCTGCCCTGGCCCCTAGTCCCTCGTCCTCACCCCTACCTGGTGAGCCAGCCGCCATCGACCACCAGCGTCGTACCGGTGATGTAACTGCCCGCGTCGCTGGCTAGCAGCAGCGCGGCGCCGACTAGTTCGTTTGGCTCGCCCCAGCGGCCGAGCGCGGTCATCTTTGCGAACTGGCTCTTTTGCTCGTCCGAAAGCAGACGCATCGGCAGATCGGTAATGAACGGGCCAGGTGCGATGCAATTGACCGTGACGCCAAACGGGCCGAGATCGAGCGCACTGGCGCGAGCGAACCCCTGCAGGGCCGACTTCGTCGCCGAGTAGACGTTGCGACCTGGGGCCGACACGAACCCCATGATCGACGAGATGTGGATGACGCGGCCCCAGCGACGTTCCTTCATCTGGGGGACGAGTGCGCGGGTGAGGATCATCACCGAGTTGAGGTTGATCTCCATGATCGCGTCCCAGTCCTTGTCCTGGATCGCGTCGATCGGCTGCGGCAGGTTCGTGCCGGCGTTGTTGATGAGTATGTCCACGCGGCCCATCTCGCCGAGTGCCGTTTCGGCCAACCGCCGCACGTCGTCGCGGCTCGCCATGTCGGCCACGACGTACTTGCCGCGCCGCTCGGCGCCGTTCAGGATGTCGGCCAGGGCCGATCGCAGTTCGTCCTCGTGCCGGCTGGAGATCACGATGTCCGCGCCGGCCTCGGCCAGGCCGCGGGCCATCGCCTTGCCCAGCCCCTTGCTGCCGCCCGTCACCAACGCCACTTTGCCAGCGAGGTCGAACAGTTGCTCGATCACGACGCGCCTCCAACGAATCTTGTTGCATCGCGACGATCGCTTCGTCGCGAGACGGCCATTGAAACGACGGGCGGCGGGCGCTGCAAGGGCAGGATCGCTAAATGGCCTTGCGTGATCCTGGGAGTCCGCAGGGACAGTAGCCCGACGCGCCAGCGAGGGACCGGGCCTGATTTCTTGTGATTTCGCCATGTGCCCCCTCGCTGGCGCGTCGGGCTACTGTCCCAGAATCGTGCAAGGCTATTTAGCGCGTGTTCAGTTCGCGCTGCAGTCGGACCAGGTCGGGGCGGCCCTCGACAGGCGCGGCGGGGATCGCCTGATCGAGCAGTTCGCTGGCCTCGCGACGAAAACTGTCTTGAAGCTTCGGATCGGACGTGGCGTCGAGGAACATTTTCAGTTGCCGCGCGAGCAGTCCGCGCCAGAACCAAGCGCGGGAATGTTGCGGGGTCAGCTTGATGGCGGCTCGCAACTGATCGACGGCCTTGGTGCGAAGTTCGGCCGCCCCGGTCTTCGACGTGGATAGGTCGTTGGCACGACGGATGCGCGCCTGAGCGGCGGCGGCGAGCAGCAGCGCGTGCGCCGCGTCCGCCTGCGCAAGTTCGGCCGGCAGGCCCGCGTCGTAGGATTCCATCGCCTTGTCGATCAGGTTCTCGCGCTCGTACGTTTCGCCGATGACCAGCGCGGCCCCCGGCGGATCGACCGATCTGAGCCGCTCGGCGTATTGTCGGGCCCGTTCGAGCCGGTTCGCGGAGATCGCCGTCCATGCCCGATCGCGCAGACTGTCGGCGATGATCCGCGGATCGGTCTGGCTCGCCAACTCGGCGGCTTGCCGAAACGCCGCGTCGGCCTTGTCGAACTCGCCGATCGCGTGATAGGCCTTGCCGAGCCGGCTGAAGCTGTCGCTGAGGCCCGATTGAGTAGGAACGGCCTTGCGAACTTGTTCCAAATCGGCGGCGGCGAGTGCGACGATCGTCGGCTCCTTCGCCTTGCCGAGCTCGAACATCCGCAGTTGAGCGTCGGCGCGTCCCATGATGTGGGCAGGATCATCGGGTTCGAGCTGCGCGGCCTCGTCAAACGACTGGGCCGCGGTCCGCATCGAGATCGGCGGCGGCCATGGTTCACCGGGGTGGTCGATGATGAGCCGACCTTGGAGCGAGTGGATGGCAGCGAGTCGTTTTCGGCCGGCCTCGCCCTTGGCGGCGAGTCCCAGCCGCTCGGCCAACCGCAGCGCCGGCGCGACGACCTGGCCATGCACGACGAGCGGCGGGATGCCGACCAGGCGATTCTGACGAATCAGGCTGATGGCTTCCTCGTATCGCGCCATGGCGGCGTCGAGCCTGCCGGCCTGTTCGAGCGCGGCGGGATCCTGCAGCAAGACGTCGAGGGCCGCCGCGCCCAGGCGATTGAGCGATCGCAGCGCCAGTTCGCGCTGCTCGTCGGCGATTCGGGCGCTCGCCTCGGCCACCTGCAGCGCGAACTGGGCGTCCTGTCGCGCTCGCTCGGCGGCGTCGCGAGCGTCGCGTTCGCGTTCCAGGGCGGCGGCGATCTTCTTCTGGGCCGCTTCGGCGTCGCTGCGAGCGAGTTGAGCCTCGCGTGCGGACTGCTTCTCGCGCTCGAGCGCCTGGGCGATCTGCCGCCTGGCCGTCTCGGCGTCTTCGCGCGCCTGCTTTTCCAGGCTGAGCGCGTGGACCGCCTCGCGTCGCGCCGCATCGGCCAACTCGCGCGCGTCTTCGGCCGACTTTTGAGCAAGCTGGGCCTGACGGTGAGCCTGTCGCGCTGCACCGAGAGCGCTCCTGGTTTCACTGCTCGCCGCATCGATCCGGATGGCCGCGATCGTCGAGCCGACCGCGACGGCGATCAAGAGCACGAGCACGGCGGTGCTGAGCGACGCGATCACGGGGTTGCGCCTCGACCAGCGCCACGCCCACTCGGCCAGCCCGATCGGCCGGGCGCGGATCGGCTCGCCGGCGAGCCAGCAGCCGAGGTCGTCGGCGAAGTCGGCCGCCGTGGCGTATCGCCGCGCGGGTTCCTTGGCCATCGCCTTCATGCAGATGGTTTCAAGGTCGCCGGGGACCTTGTCGTTCAGTCGGCGCGGCGGGGTCGGGTCGTCGTGCAACACCTGCAGCAAGATCATGCGCGTGACGCCGCGGAACGGCAGATCGCCCGTGAGCAGTTCATACAGCACGACGCCCAACCCGTAGACGTCGCAGCGGCCGTCGACCTCCTGCGGGCTTGTCATCTGCTCGGGGCTCATGTAGGCGGGTGTGCCGGCGATGGCGCCTTCCTGAGTGATGCCCGCGGCCGACTCAGGAGCGCGGGCGAGACCGAAGTCGGTCAGCTTCGCTCGGCCGATGACCTGGTCGAGCATGATGTTCGACGGCTTGATGTCGCGATGGACCAGTCCGCGCTCGTGAGCGGCTGCGAGGCCGACCGCAATCTGCCGCACGATTTTCGCCGCGTCGGCCGGGTCGAGCACCTTGTCGCGACGCAGTCGATCGGCCAGCGACTCGCCGGCGATATGCTCCATGACAAGGTACGGCGGGAAGTCAGCCGGCGTGACGACGTCGAAGACGGTGACGATGTGGTCGTGGTTCAGCGACGCGGCCGCGCGGGCCTCGCGCTCGAACCGTGCCCGCGCCCGATCCATGGCGGCCAACTCGCGACGCAGCACCTTGATCGCGACGATTCGGCCGAGCTTCGCGTCGCGGGCCTTGAACAACAGGCCGCTCGCGCCGCTGGCGAGCTGTTCGAGGATGTGATACGTGCCGAGTTGGCCGAGCGGTGCGTCGGGCATCGCTGGGCCGGGGAAGCGGACCGTCTCTTCGCGCGGCGGACGCGGCTCGGCCGGCCCTTCGGCCCAGCGCGGGTCGGGCGGTGTGCCGCGCATGCGGTCCAGCAACTCAAACAGTCCGCGGTCGGGCACGGTGATCGAACTGGCCCGCGAGTCGTCGATCATCCGATCGATTTCCGGCGCGCTTGTGAGTCCATCGAGCGCAGCCTGACAGCGCCGACACTCGGCCACGTGCTGGCCGACCGCCTGGGAATCCATCTCGCTCAGCTCGTCCCCGAGCAGTTGCTCAAGCTTTTCCGTCGTTGGACACGCCGTCATCCTCAATCTCGGTCAGCTCATTCTCGACACTTCCTCGCGCAGCATCTTGATCACGCGCGACTTCGCGACGTACACCTCGGCGACCGGCATGCCGAGCGCCGCGGCCACTTCCGCCGCGGCGACTCCTTCGACCACCGTGCGGCGATACGCCTGCCAGGTGTGCGGCTTGACGCGGAGCCGCACTCGCTCTTCGGCCTCACGGAGCATTTCCTGTTCGGCCTGCGACTCGATCTCGGCGGCCAGCGACGCCAGGGCGTCGGGCGACTGGATCGCCGCGAGCGACTGCATCACCTGCGAGTCGCCCGAGCCGCGGCCCGGTCGGTTCCATGCGTCGACCATGTCGCGGATCGCGTTGTTCGTCACCGTCTTCAGCCAGCCGCGGAAGCTGCCGCGCGCCGGGTTGTAGTCGAACGACCGCATCGCCTTGACCAGCTTGGCGAGCACCTCTTGCGACACGTCGGTCGCGTCGGCCTCCTGCAGATGAAACCGCCGGCACCAGCCGTAGATCTTCGGTCCGTACCGGTTCAGGAACTCGTCCCAGGCGTCCTTGTCGCTCAGGTCGCGCAGGCGCAACAGCAGCGTCGGGCTGGTTCGACTCGTATCGCTCTGCATGGTGGTACTCGCCTAGTGCCGGAACCTTGCAAGTCGCCGGTGATTTTCCGAAGTGTACTGCGACCGAGAAAGTGCCGCCAGCATCTCGGCCAGTGGCCCCGGAAACCAGGCTCTCCGCATAAACCACCGTGCGTGAAATTTGCGAATACCCCTCACCCCAACCCTCTCCCCAAAGGGGAGAGGGAGAATAAGGTTGTGTTTCGCTTTCATTCGGCAGTCTATGTTTCCGAGCGTCTTTCTCCCTCTCCCCTTTGGGGAGAGGGTTGGGGTGAGGGGTTGTTTGGGCGATTCGGAGATTCACACACGGTCATTTAGGTCTGGGGAATCGCACGTTCGGCGCGAACTCCTGACCCCGCCGAGCGTGTGGCCGGCCGCAACCCGCCAAGTACTGCTCCACATTGAAAGGGGTTCGAATTCGTTTAACCCGCAGCCGTAGGCGAGGCACAACAAACGCCAGCCATGCCTCGCCTGCGGCTGCGGGTTAAACGACCGAGGCCGATTTCAGACCCTATTCAATGTGGCACAGTACTAGGACGTGGCAGAGAGCAGGAAAACAGAAAGGCCCTGGCAAACCATCGCCTGCCAGGGCCTTGTTGTCGCGCTACAACCGGTCGAGCGTTACTTCTTCTTTCCCGCGCACGCGGCGCCTTCGAGCGCGTCTTTTTTCTCCGTGATGTTGGTGGAGTTCGGGCACATCTCGGCGTTCAGCGCGGTGTATTCCTTCCACTGGTCGGGCAGATTGTCTTCGTGGAAGATCGCCTCGACCGGGCACTCAGGAACGCAGGCTTCGCAGTCGATGCACTCATCCGGATGGATGTAGAGCATCTGATCGCCTTCGTAAAAGCACTCGACCGGGCACACAACCACGCAGTCGGTGTACTTGCAGTCAAAACACGGTTCGGCCACCACGTGGGTCATCGCTCAGATCTCCTTTCGCTTGCTTGTGAGCCCACTGAGAACGCGCGGAATAGTACTGGTGCCCCAAAAGGCTGTCAAGTGACCCGTTGGGCACGTCGGCTTCTCGGGTGCGCGAGGCACTTTGCGCAGGCGATTCGTTTAACGCCGAGCCGAAGGCGACGGCACTAAATGGCTTTGCGTGATCCTGGGAGTCCGCAGGGACAGTAGCCCGACGCGCCAGCGAGGGACCGGCCTGATTTCTTGTGATTTCGCCATGTGCTCCCCTCGCTGGCGCGTCGGGCTACTGTCCCAGAATCGTGCAAGGCTATTTAGCTGGACAACTGCCCGCCGTCGCCTTCGGCTCGCCGTTAAACGACTGCGCTCGCCAAATCGCAATCCACGTCGTGCACGTCGGCTTCTCGGTTTTTGTCGCTGCGATTAAGATGGCCGCTGCAAGGACAGTCTGTGGACCGTGAAAGCGCAGGAGGCCGCCATGTCGCATGTTGCCAGGTCGAACAAGTCGTCTGTTTCCGAAGAGGTCGAACTGTCGGGGCACATCATCGACTCGCTCATCCTGCCCAAGATTCTGGACGAGATCATCGGCCAGGGGGGCGGGTTTGAGTTCAAGGACGTGCGGATCGGCCACGCGCGCACCGACGCGAGCTACGCACGCATCGAGGTATCGGCCGAGACGCCGGAGCGGCTGCAGGAAATCCTGCGTCGCATCGGCGACCACGGCGCCACGCCGGTCTGCGTGAGCGACGCGGCGCTGGTCGAGGCCGACATGGACGGCGCGTTCCCCGACGATTTCTACTCGACCACTAACCAGCGCACTGAGCTGCGGCTCGGCGGTAAGTGGGTTCCGGTCGAAGATCAGGAAATGGACTGCGGCATCGTGGTCGACCCGGCGAGCGGCCGTTGTCGCTGCATCGCGATGGTTCACGTTAGGCGCGGCGACCGTATCGTCGTCGGGCATCGGGGCGTGCGCGTCTTCCCGCTCGAACGCCAACGCGATTCGCAGGAGTTCGAGTTCATGGCCAGCTCGATATCCAGCGAGAAGCCGAAGGCGGCGACGGTGCGCCGCATCGGCGACGAAATGCGGACCACTCGCGCCGAGGGTGGAAAGGTGCTACTCGTCGCCGGACCGGCGCTCGTCCACACCGGCTCGGTCGACTACATTGCCTCAATGATTCGCAACGGCTTTGTGCAGGTGCTGTTCGCGGGCAACGCGCTGGCCGCGCACGATATCGAGAACGCGATGTTCGGCACCAGCCTGGGCGTCTACATCGACCGCGGCACCGCCGCTGAGAAAGGACACGAACACCACCTGCGAGCGATCAACACGATCCGGCGACTCGGCGGCATCCGCCAGGCCGTCGAGAAGGGCGTGGTCCGGTCGGGCATCATGTATGAATGTGTGAAACACCGAGTCGATTACGTGCTCGCCGGCTCGATCCGCGACGACGGCCCGTTGCCCGACGTGATCACCGACGTACTCGTGGCCCAGGACCGCATGCGCTCCGCACTGGCCGGCGTGAAGTTCTGTCTCATGATCGCCACCACGCTGCACTCGATCGCCACGGGCAACCTCCTGCCCGCGTGGGTCCGCACGGTGTGCGTAGACATCAACCCCGCCACCGTAACCAAGCTGGCCGACCGCGGCACGTTTCAATCGATCGGCGTCGTCACCGACGTGGAGCCGTTTCTGAGGTCGTTGGTGCAGGAGCTTGAGAAGGGATGATTCTTCAGGAAATCAACCTGTTGTTGAGCGAAAGCCGACTCGCCAACTCAAACTGCCGTGGCTAGATTGATGGCATGGTTGACCGACACAAGATCGACGCTTTCTGTGCGGCGTTGGCCCAGCGGTTTCAGCCACAGCGAATCATCCTGTTTGGGTCCTACGCCTACGGTCGCCCGACGCCGTCTACAGCAAAGTCGTAGACGCAATGACGGACTATGCCGTGGACTATCGCTATCCCGGCTACTCAGTACCGCTCCACATTGAAAGGGGTCCGAATTCGTTTAACCCGCAGCCGCAGGCGAGGCACACAAGCGCCAGCCATGCCTCGCCTGCGGCTGCGGGTTAAACGACCGAGGCCGATTTCAGACCCTATTCAATGCGGCACTGTACTCAGCGACGGTGCGCGAAGCGAAAACGGCTATGAAAAACTGCTGCGCCATTCGCTCCACCGTGCGACGAGGTTTGGGCCTGTAGCTGGTGGATCGGTGGGGCCGCCTGGACCTGCGATACGCCGCCGCCCCGGAGAACTCTTCATGACCAAACAGAAACCTTGGCTGCTGATGTGTCCGCCCGACTACTACGGCATTGAGTATGAGATCAATCCGTGGATGAGTCGCAGTCGCGGGTCGGATAACGCGCGGGCCGCGAGGCAGTGGAACTCCCTCTACGATACGCTCGCCGGTCTCGACGCGCGAATCTCGTTGCTTGAGCCGCAGCCGGGCCTGCCCGACCTGGTGTTTACGGCGAACGCCGGCATGGTGTTTCGAAACCTGTTCATCAGCTCGCGATTTCGCCATGACGTTCGGGCCCGCGAAAGTCCGTACTACGAGCGATGGTTTGCGGCGGCGGGGTTTCAGGTGCGGCTGCTGAGCAACCGGCTGTTCTTCGAGGGGGCGGGCGACGCGCTGTTCTGCGGCGCGACCCTGTTCGGCGGCTACCGTATCCGCAGCGACGTGTTCAGCCACCAGGAGATCGCACGCCTGGTTGGTTGCGAGACGCTGCCGGTTGAATTGGTCGACACACGTTTCTATCATCTCGACACCTGCTTCTGCCCAATCGAGTTGGGTGCGGCGATCTGGTTTCCTGGCGCGTTCGACTCGTATGGCCAGCAGGTGATCCGTCAGAACGTCGCCGACCTGATTGATGTGTCGCCCGACGAGGCGTTGCGGTTCGCTTGCAACGCCGTGGTCGTGGGCCGTACTGTGGTGACGCCCGCCGGATGCCAGCGGTTGCGTCGCGAGTTGGAGTCGCGACACTTTGAAGTGCGTGAGCTGGAGTTGGATGAGTTCCTCAAGGCCGGCGGCAGTGCGAAATGTCTGACCCTGCGCATTGACGGCGAGGAGGCCGCGGCGTGGCGGGCGACGGGCGAACAGGCAGCGTGATCAAGCAACTAAGTGGCTTTGCGTGATTCTGGGAGTCCGCAGGGACAGTAGCCCGACGCGCCAGCGAGGGACCGGGCCTGATTTCTTGTGATTTCGCCATGTGCTCCCTCGCTGGCGCGTCGGGCTACTGTCCCAGAATCGTGCAAGGCTAGTTAGCATGACCAACAGACGCACCATCGTGGTCACGGGCGTTAGCCGCGGACTAGGCCGCGCGCTGGTCGAGGGCTTCTGCGCGGCTGGCCACGCGGTCTGGGGCTGCGCGCGATCGGCCGCCGCGATGGCCGAGTTGAACGCGAAATCCGGCGGCCCTCCCCGGTTCACTGCGGTGGACGTGTGCGACGATGCGGCGGTGCGGAGCTGGGCCGAGTCTGTTCTGTCCGCGGCTGGACCGCCCGACCTCGTCGTCAACAACGCTGCAGTGATCAACTCGAACCAACCCCTCTGGGACGTACCCGTCTGCGACTTCGACTTCGTCATCGACACGAACATCAAAGGCGTCGCGAACGTGATCCGCCACTTCGTCCCAGCGATGATTTCGCGGGCGACCGGCGTGATCGTGAACCTGAGTTCCGGTTGGGGCCGATCGACCTCGCCCGAAGTCGCGCCGTACTGTGCGACGAAGTGGGCGATCGAAGGGCTGACGCGATCGCTCGCTCAAGAATTGCCGCGCGGCATGGCCGCCGTGCCGCTGAACCCCGGCATCATCGACACCGACATGCTGCGAAGCTGCTTCGGCGGCGACGCAGCCTCATACCCGTCCGCCGATCGCTGGGCGCAGAGCGCCGTGCCGTTCCTGCTCGGCCTCGGCCCGAAAGACAACGGCCGGCCGCTCACTGTGCCCGGCATCCCCACCGATTGACCAGCATGCGCAACACACTCATCGCACTTGTCTATCTGTCGTGCCTCGCTCGCGCCGCCAGCGCCGCCGACGATGCGCCAAAGTTTGAACTCCGCGACGGCGACCGCGTTGTCCTGATCGGCAGTACGTTCATCGAACGCGAACAGGCGCATGGCTACTTGGAAACGCTGCTGATGAGCCGATACCCCGACCGGCACATCACCTTTCGGAATCTGGGCTGGAGCGGCGACACGGTGTTCGGCGAGGCCCGCGCGCGGTTCGGCTCGCCCGCCGACGGGTTCCAGCACTTGAAAGAACACGTCGAGGCGCTGCGGCCCACGGTCATCCTGGTGTGCTACGGCATGAACGAGTCGTTCGATGGCTCGGCCGGCCTGCAGCGATTTGGCGACGGGCTGGGGAAACTGCTCGACATGCTCGCGGCGACCAAGGCCCGCGTCGTGCTGATCTCGCCAAACCGCCACGAGGACATGGGCCGGCCATTTCCCGACCCGACGGCCCACAACCAGTACCTACGACTGTACGGCGACGTGCTGCGCGAGGCCGCGACCGAGCGAGGTTACGGGTTCGTCGATCTGTTCGACTTGCTGGGCGACGGCACGCGCGACAATCCCCCACATCGGCTGACCGACAACGGCATTCACCTGACGGCCTACGGCTATTGGCGAGCGGCAGCGGCGATCGAGCGCGGCCTGGGGTTGGACCAGCCGCAATGGCTGATCGAGTTCGGACCCGATGGGCTACCGACCAAGTGGCAAGGCACGAGCGTGTCAGACACCGTCCGCGGCGCCGATGGCGTACGGTTCACCGTCACCGACGAGCGGCTGCCGGTCCCGCCCGCGCCCGCCGGTGCGCCGCCGACTGTGAAGGACCGGTCTCGAACGATGCGCATCGGGGGTCTGAAGCCCGGCGATTACGCCATCCGGATCGGCGATCGCGTCCTTGCGAAATTCCGCGCGGGCGACGAACCGGCGGTCGTTCACTTGACCACCGGCCCTGAGTTCGACCAGGTCCAAGAACTTCGCCGCGCGGTCATCGCCAAGAACCAACTGTATTTTCACCGCTGGCGGCCGCAGAACGAAACCTACCTCTTCGGCTTCCGCAAACACGAGCAAGGACAGAACGCCGCCGAGGTGCCGAAGTTTGATCCGCTGGTCGAGGTACAAGAATCACGCATCGCCAAGCTACGGAGTCCGGCCTCACACGTGTACAGGATCGGTCCTCAAGACGGCGCGGCCGAGGGCGCCAGCTTGGACAACGCGAGCACAGGAGCCAAATGAGAACTCACGCAAGGTCGCGAAGTCGCAAAGGGTTGGATGCAGCGCCACTTCTCGCAATCTTCGCGCCTTCGCGCCTTTGCGTGAGCCTCCTTCTGCTCTTTCTCCCAGCAGCCACGGCCTTCGCTCAGCGTGAACTCAAGGACATCCCCGATCCCGACCCCGAGATCGAGCGGCGTTCGTTTCAAGTCGCTGATGGCTTCGAGGTAAATCTGTTTGCCGGCGACCCGATGCTCGCCAAGCCGATTCAGATGAACTGGGACTCGGCGGGTCGGCTCTGGGTCGCCAGTTCCGAGGTCTATCCGCAGATTCAGCCGGGACAGACGGCCAACGACAAGATCATCGTGCTCGAAGACGCCGACGGCGACGGCCGTGCCGACAAGACGACCGTGTTCGCCGACGGCCTCTTGATCCCGACCGGCGTCGAGCCGGGCGACGGCGGCGCGTACGTCGCCAACAGCACCGAACTGATACACCTGAAAGACACCGACGGCGACGGCAAGGCCGACTCCAGCCGCGTCGTGCTGTCGGGCTTCGGCACCGAAGACACACACCACATCATTCACACGTTCCGCTGGGGTCCCGACGGCATGCTGTATTTCAACCAGTCAATCTACATACACAGCCACGTCGAGACTCCGTGGGGCGTGCGGCGACTCGGCGGCGGCGGCGTCTGGCAGTTCCGGCCCGAAACCATGCAGCTCGAAGTGTTCGTGCGCGGCTTCGTCAACACCTGGGGCCACCACTTCGACCGCTGGGGCCAGTCGTTCGCGACCGACGGCGCGTACGGCGAGGGCGTCAACTACATCTTCCCCGGCGCCGTGTTCTTCTCGGCACCGGGCGCGACCCGCATCCTGCGCGGACTCAACCCCGGCAGCCCAAAGCACTGCGGCCTCGAAATCGCCAGCGGCCGACACCTCCCCGACGACTGGCAGGGCAACATGCTCACCAACGATTTCCGCGGCAATCGCGTCTGTCGTTTCGTCGTGACCGAAGACGGCTCGGGGTTCGCCTCGCGCGAGCAGGCAGAGGTGATCAAGACCAAGCACGTCGCGTTCCGACCGATCGACATCAAGATGGGACCCGACGGCGCGATCTACATCGCCGACTGGTACAACCCGATCATCCAGCACGGCGAGGTCGATTTCCGCGACCCGCGCCGCGATCACGTACACGGCCGCATCTGGCGCGTGACCGCCAAAGGCCGGCCGGTGCTCGAGCGGCCGAAGCTCGTCGGGGCGCCGACCGACGCGCTGCTCGACGCTCTGAAGTCGCCCGAAGACTGGACCCGGCATCACGCGAAGCGAGTGCTCAAGGAGCGCGGCCCCGCGGTTGCGCAGGCTGTCGCGTCGTGGATCGAGCGAATCGACGGGGCCGAGCCGAATGCGGAGCATCACCGGCTCGAGGCCTTGTGGGTCTATCAATCGCTCGACGTGGTCGAACCGAAACTGCTCGGCGAGTTGCTGCGGTCGCCCGATCACCGCGTGCGTGCTGCGGCGACGCGAGTGCTGTCGGCGTGGCACAAGCGGCTGCCGGGCGCGGCCGAGTTGCTGGCCGCGCGGGTGGACGACGAGCACCCCCGCGTGCGACTCGAGGCGGTGCGAGCGCTCGGTCAGATTCCGACGACGGCGTCGGCGGCCGCCGCGATGCGGGCGCTCGATCGCCCGGTCGACCAGTTCCTCGACTACGCGCTCTGGCTGGCCGCACGCGAACTCGAGCCGCACTGGCTGCCGGCCGTGCGCGCCGGCGAGTTCGACTTCGGCGGCCATGTGCGGCATCAGCTCTTCGCACTCCAATCGGTCGGCTCGCCGGCCGTGGTCGAGCCGATGGTCGCGCTCTTCAAGGCCGGGCGAGTTCCGGCAGACAGCGAAGAGTCGGCGCTGGCGATGATCGGCTCGCAGGGCCAGCCGCCCGAGCTGGCGATGATCTTTGATATGGCCGTAGCCGACGTCGACACCGGCGCCGCGCGGCGCACGAAACTGCTCGCCGCACTCGTCAAGGCGACTGAGCAGCGCCGAGTCCGCCCCGCCGGCGACCTCGGCTCGCTCGGCCGATGGCTCGACGCCGGCGACCCGGCACTGCGCGAGACCGCGATCCGCGCGGCCGGGCGATGGGAGATCGAATCGCTCCGCCCGCAACTCGTCCAGCTCGCCCGCTCGGCCGACACGCGCGACGATCACCGGCGCGCCGCGTTCGACGCCGTCGCATCGCTGGGCGGCCCGGCCAGCAAGCAGGCGCTCGCGGAGTTGTGCCGACCGCCGCACGCGACGTCGGTGCGGCAACTGGCGATCGCCGCACTGGCACGCCTCGACCTGGCCGCCTCGGCGCGCGAGGGTGTGGAACTGCTCGCCGTCACGAAGCTCGACGCCGACGCCGCGGCCATCGTCACTGGTTTCCTGGAACGAAAGGGAGGCCCCGCCGCGCTGGCAGGTGCGTTGGCCGATCAAACGCTGCCGGCCGACGTGGCGAAGATCGGCGTTCGACTGGCCCGCGCTTCCGGCCGAGATGAATCGGCTCTCGCGAACGCATTCACCAAGGCCGGCAGTCTCGACGCTGCCGCTCAGGCGCTGACGCCCGACGAGCTGCGCGAGATGGTCGCCCAGGTCGCCAAGTCAGGCGATGCCGCGCGCGGCGAACGCGTGTTTCGGCGGCCGGAACTGAACTGCCTCAAGTGTCACGCGATCGCCGGCGCGGGCGGGCTGGTCGGCCCAGACCTCGCCAGCATCGGGGGCAGCGCACAGGTGGATTATCTCATCGAGTCGCTGGTCGTGCCGAACAAGGCCGTCAAGGAGGGCTACCATTCACTGATCGTCGCCACCAACGACGGGCGCGTGCTCACGGGAATCAAGGTGCGCGAGAGCGACGGCGAACTGGTGCTGCGCAACGCAGAGAATCGCGAAGTCGCCATCGCGCTCAGCGCCATCGAGGAGCAGAAGCCGGGCGGCTCGATCATGCCCGACGGACTCGCCTCGCCGCTGACGCGGGCCGAACTGGTCGATCTGGTTCGCTTCATGTCGGAGCTCGGCAAGGTCGGCCCCTACTCGGTGAGCAAGGCTCGGCTCGCGCGTCGCTGGCAGGTGCTCGAAGCCTCCCGCGCCTCCGCCGAACACATCCGTCACGCCGGCCTCGACGCCGCCGCGACCGACGACGAGCGACTTCGCTGGTCGCCCGCCTACAGCACCGTCGCCGGCGAGTTGCCGCTCGACTCGCTCGACCCGATTCCGGTCCGCTTCCAGTCCAAGTCGTACGGCCTGGCTCGTTGCCACTTGACCGCGACCACGCCGGGCGCCGTCGTCATTCGATTCAATTCCACCGCTGGCCTGAAACTTTGGCTCGACGGCAAGTCGATCGCGCCGTCGGACGCACTCCGACTGGACCTGACCAGCGGCCAACACACGCTAACTATCGCGGTGGACATTACCGAACGCCGGGCCGGCCTGGCCTGTCAGCTCGACGACGAGCCCGGTTCGCCCGCTCAGGTGCAGTTCGTGAGCGGAAGCTGAAGCACGGCACAGGCCGATCAGCCTGACGGAGCGGCAACCACGCCCATAATGCGTTTCTGGCGACCTAATCCGTGCATAGCGTCACCTCGTCGCCGCGTCCGCGCCGCGCTACTTCGATCCTAGGGAGTACAGCGCCTCGCGCCCACGAATGAAGATGCGGCCGTCGGAGACGGCGAAGGATGCGAGCGTGTCGGCGTTCAGTTGGTTTTCGGCCAGCTTCTCGAAGTGGGGCTTGGCGGCAACAACCGTGGTGAGGCCGCGGGTGCTGAGGAAGTAGATGCGGCCGTCGGCGGCGAGCGGCGACGCCTTGTAGTCGCCGGCGATGCGCTCGCGCCAGTGCAGCTTGCCCGTCCGCGCGTCGAAGCACTGGGCGATGCCGTTGTCGGTGATCGTAAACAGCAGGTCGCCCGACACGACCGGGCAGGGCGAATCGGGCGTGCTCTGGTCGTGCGTCCAGACGGCGGCGTCGGCGGCGAGTTGCCCGCGCCCGCCGAGTTTGACGGCGTGCATCGGGCCGCGCATGCCTTGGGTCAGGAAGACCATGCCGTGACCGATCGCCGGGCCGGTGATCGTGCGCGACTTGGCCAGACCGGGATAGAACCAAAGCTGCTTGCCCGTGACCGGATCGTAGGCGTCGACGAGGTCGGCCCCGACGAGGATCATCTCGGTGCGGCCGGCCGAATCGTGCAAGATCGGCGTCGTGTACGAATCGCACGCTTCGGCCTGAGCGCTCGTCATGCGCATCGTCTTCCAACGCTGCTCGCCCGTTTCGAGGTCGTGGGCGACCACGTAGCTCGGCGCCGGGTCGGCCCCGAGATCGACCAGCGAATCCTGCATGCAGACGGTGATGACCAAGTCCTTGTAGAGCACCGGGCTGTTGGCGTGGCCCCACCAGATGGTGTAGGCGCCGTGGTCGTTTTGCAGGTTTCGCTTCCAGAGTTGCTGGCCGCTGAAGTCGTACGCGGCGAGGTCGCCATTGCCGAAGTGTGCGACGACGTGCCGGCCGTCGGTCGTCGGCGACGGGCTGGCCATGTTGTGCAGGTCATGAAATTTCTGGGCGCTACGGCTGCCGGCGCCCTTCTTGGCCGCGTCCTTGCGGTTGGCCACGCCGCTGCCTACTTCGCGAGTCCATTCGATCTGGCCGGATCGCTTGTTCAGCTTGACGAACAACAGCTTGTCGTCTTGCTGCGTAGTGACGAACACGGCGTCGCCCCAGGTGACCGGCGTGCTGGTGCCCCACGCGGGCAGCGCTGTTTTCCAAACAACGCCGTCGGCTTCGCTCCACCGCAGCGGCAGTCCGGTCTCATCGCACGTGCTGTCGCCGCGCGGCCCACGCCACTGCGGCCAGTCGGCCGCGCTCACGAGCGGCGCTGCGGCGCACAGGCACAGCGAAATGGCCACGCGACCGACGATTCGGAACCAAGTTGAGCGGCGGGTCATCTTGTTCACCTCAACAGTGCGAACGGGCGGGGCGAAAAAACGACACGGGGAGATTACGGCATGGTTGCGCGGCCGTCTATCGCAATTGCGGGTGGCAGAATCTGGGGGACGTCTCTGGCACACCGACACTGCCGGCTGTACATTGCTCGCGGTGAATCACCAGGAGACTCATCCGAATGCATCAGACAGCTTCGCTGATTGTCGACATCAAGACCGTCCGGTGCTCGCAGTGCAAGATGCTGATCCGCGACGTGACGGTGAGCCACTGCCCGCACTGCGGATGCCTGTTTGACCGCGTCGCATCCAACCACGTGGGATTGGCGATGAAGGTGCAGAAAGAACGGGATGCGAAGAAGGCATCCGCCGAACCGACGCCAACCGAGTGAGCATCAGGGGCTGCGCCCGAATTGCGGGCCGTGGCCGTAGAGGTGATCGACCGGCGTCGTGAACCCCCACGCGATCTGGTGAGGGTCGAGTTCCAGTGCGGCCGCGATACGTTCACGCTGTGCAGGGCTCGTTGTCCACTGGCCTTCGACGATGTGCCGGGCGACGCGCTTGTCGAGACCCGCTCGCTCGGCCAGTTCGGCCGGTGTTATTCCGCGATCATCGAGCCACTGTCTGACGGTCCTCGGTGCTTCCACGAGATTGTCCCGCGTCGGTCTGCTGGCTACACCTCTCCGTCGGTCTCCGGACCCGTGTGGACGTGAACGTCCAGTACTCGAAGCAGTTCCTGGATCTGCCGTTCGCGATTGTTGATGTTCGGCACATTGTCGAGCACGATCGTGATCCGTTCGGTGCTGGGGTGCATCATCATGCGTCCCGAACGGAGCAGGAAGAACTCGAACACGTCCGTGATCTCCTTCTCCAGTTTCAGTTGTGGCGCGGGGAACCGCTTGACGTTGCCGAGGATGCCGTGGTGGTGAATGATCTCGTTCGGCATCACCTCCCAGTAGTCAAACCGAGTGCTGACGAACACAAACACATAGATGATCAGCATGGCGGTAACGAACAGCCAGTAGAACTGCGAGTTCGCGTCGGGGTTGAGCTTGTCGGTCAGTTCCTTGAGCGCCCCCAGGAACGGGTGCATGTGGTTAAGCCACAGTGCGCCGAGGATGATCGCAATGATCACGGCGGCAAAGGTGAACGACGTGGTTCGCGGAAAATCAAACGCCAGGACAATCAGGTTCAGCCCGATCACGATCAGGAAGAACAGGTCCCAGCGAAAACTCAGGCTCGTGTAGTGCCCCATCGCCGCGATCACGGCCGCGACGAACGTCGGGTACAACAGCACGATCTTCGGGTACGACCGCAGCACGACTTTTTCGGGACGGCTACTCGATGCGGTTGATGCACTGCCCGCAATGCTCATGAGCTTGCTCCTTGGTCTTTCGTTGGGCCTAGCAGTACTTCGCTTTGCCCTTGATTTTATTCGCCGTTGTGAAGATCATGCCCCACTGCCTGCGGGCCACCCAGTGGCCAAAGGGCAAAGGCGACAGCGCGGTGCATGCTGCGTTCACTCCTTCGATCCCCCGTTGGGATTGGTCTGACATGGTCGTCGTGTCAGTTCATCGTGTCGAATTCGGTGCGGATACTATCAGGTAGCAGTAGGCTGTGGCAAAGGCAAAAGAAGAAGCGATTCAGGTGAGCGGCAAGGTGCTCAAGGCGCTGGCCAACACCCAGTTCCACGTCGAACTGGAGAACGGCCACCGCTTGATCGCCCATGTGTCGGGTCGGATGCGGAAGAACTTCATCCGCATCATTCCGGGCGACACAGTAACGGTCGAAATATCGCCCTACGATTTGAACAAGGGGCGCATTGTGTATCGGGAACGGTAGGCCAGGAACCAGTTTCTTTTGGGAGGTCCGAGTGGTCAAGATTCGGCTTAGACCGGGCGAGTCGTTACAAGCAGCAGTTCGCAGGTTCCGACGGCTGTGTGAGCGCAGCGGCCTGCCGCGCGAAATCCGCAAGCGGGCGTACTACCAAAAGCCCAGCGAACAAAACCGACGAGCCAAGCTGCGGGCCATCAAGAAGGCGACCAAGGTCGAAACCGCGCCGCCGCGCATCCCTCAGTAAGACTACTCGCCGCTCGTCGGTCGAGTCCGGGCGGCGCTCGTAGGGCCGATTTCCTCCATGTCGTCCCATGAAACTGCGACAAATGACCGCGCGGTCTTCGAGCAACTGCGATCAAAGCTCGATGCCGCCTCTGTCGCGTTCACGGTCCTGGAGCACGCCCCAGTCTTTACCAGTCAAGAAGCGGCGGCGATCCGGGGCACTTCCCTTTCGAGCGGAGCCAAGGCGCTGATCGTTCAACTCGACGGCAAGCCGGCGATGTTTGTACTGCCGGCCGACCGCAAGCTCGACAGCCGCAAGGCGCGCCTGGCCACGGGCGCTCGCAGCATCCGCTTCGCAAGCGCTGACGAAGTCGTCCAGATCACGGGCCTTCGTCCCGGCGCGATCCCGCCGTTCGGCAGCCTGTTTGACCTCGCCACAATCTGCGACCCCGGACTGGCCGCGAACGACCAGATAAACTTCAACGCCGGCCACCACGCCGTCTCGATCTCGATGCCTTACGCCGACTACGCGCGAGTCGAGTCGCCCCGAGTCTGCGAGCTGACGGCCTCGTGATGCCGCGCTCGTGGCGATCACATTCATGTGGCGCACGCGGCCCGCGTGCGTCCGGCCGGCGGGCCTGCGCGGACTTGTCCCACCCTACGGCTCCAGCCTTCCGAGGAATCCCAGGCCTCGGAGGCCGTCGTACAAATCACGGTGTTGCCCTCGACCACGACACGCAGGCTAAAAAAAACTCGTGCCCTTCGGGATTCTCGATGTGCTCGGGGGACTGCTGACGATCCTGTTCGGCACGTCGCGCGAGACGAGCGATTTCATCGCCGATTGCCTGGCGCAATGGTGGGAGGCGAACCGCGCGCGTTACGCGCACGTGCGGCAACTGGTGATCAACCTGGACAACGGCCCTGGGAATTCGAGCTTCCGCACGCAGTTCATGCAGCGGATGGTGGAGTTCGCGGATCGCATGGGGCTGGAAATCGTGCGGGTGTGAGCGAGCCTACGACAAAGGCGTTCGCGTGGCCAAAAAGGCGTTCCGCTCCATCGCCCAACGCCTGCAACGCGACGCCGCGCTACCCAAATACTCGGTGCGAATCAGTCCGGCCACCCGGTAAGATTTTCACCCGGAGTTGCCTTAGGTCGTAGCATCCGAATCCGAGGTTTCGGCGCCGCCAAGTTTGGGGGGTTGTGGTGTGGCCGTCCCGGCTGCCTCACATCTGGCGGATGAATCGGCAGGCGGGCCGCCTGCGCCCCAAAGTTGGCGGAGAGCCGAGTTTTCAAGCGGACCCCGATCGGGCCGCCACATCGACGCGGTACGGATCGCGGACCCTTCGAGAGCGAGGGCTTCGCGAACGGCGTTCCCTCGCCCAGAGGCCTTCTCTGCACAGAGCTGCTGGGCGGACCCGTATTCTGGGACTCACTTCGCCGCCGCCAGAGCAGCCTCGTAATTCGGCTGCTCGGTGATCTCCTTCACGTATTCGACGTGCTTGACCTTGCCGTCTGAGCCGACGACGAACACGGCCCGGCACAGGCAACGATCGAGCGGGCCGCCTGTAATGAGCGTGCCGTAGTTCTTGCCGAACGATGCATCGCGGTGATCGCTTACGGCGGCCACGCTGCCGACGTTCGACGCCGCGCACCATCGCTTCTGACCGAACGGCAGGTCCATGCTCACGCACACCACCGCCACATTCGGCAACTTGGCGGCCTCTTCGTTGAACCGCTTCGTCTCAATGTCGCACACCGGCGTGTCGAGCGACGGCACTGAGATGATGATCCGCGTCTTTCCGTTTGAGTTGGCCAAAGTGTAGTCGCTCAGGTCGGCCGCCTGAAGTTTGAAGTCAGGCGCCGCGTCGCCGACCCTAACCTCCTTGCCCGAAAGCGTGACCGGATTGCCTTTGAGTGTGATGGCAGCCATGGCTATCTCCTTAGTTGCGTGATCCCAAGTGGTTCAATCTCCGGCACCCCGCGCGGGGTGCAACGGACCGGCCAGTATGGGAAAACAACTCGCATTTGCAAGAGCGCCGCAGACCAGCCGTCAGGCTACCCTTGTAGCCGATACACCCATTGGCCGCTGATCATCGTGCCGGTCACCGGTTGGTCGGATTGCAGCAGCAATTCGTGCGGGTCGGCTTCATCGCGATCGGGCGGTAGGCGAATGACGGCGAGGTCGGCGTACTTGCCTGGCGACAGGCTGCCGCAGTCGCGCTCGCGCCCGAGCGCCCACGCGCCCGCCAGCGTCGCGATGTGCAGCAGTGCTGAGCCGGGCAACCCCGCGTCGCGACGTCGAACGAACCGAAGTTCATCGAGCACACTCAGCGTCGGCGTCGATGCCAGGCTGTCGGTCCCGATGCACACCACGACGCCAGCCGCGAGCAGCTTCGGATAGGGATGCGTCGCATGTCCGAAGTAGAAATGAGTGCGTGGGCAGTAGGCGACCGCACGGCGGCCGGAATGTGGATTTCCGACCGCTGATGGCTGACCGCTGATCGCCGACCCCTGATCTCTGATCGTCGCGATGTCGTCATCGCTCAAGTAGTTGCCATGCGCGATCAGCCAGTGGGCGGGTTCGGTGTCGGGGCGGCGCAGGTAGTCGAGCGGGCTGGGGCCGGGCGGCCGCCAGGCGTCACTCCACGCGCCGATCGATTCAAGGAACGATCGCAGCGGTCCGGCGCGATCTCGAATCAGTTGCTGCTCTTCGCGCGTTTCGGCCAGGTGGCTGCACAGCGGTGCACTCGAACGTCGTGCCCAGCGGCCAGCCAGATCATAGAGCAGCGGGTGCGTGCTGTACGGTGCGTGCGGCGACAGGCCAGGCATCAGGCGTCGTGGCGTCGCCGTCGCGGGAACGAGCGGCAGCGGATCGAGCGGCGTTGCGTCGTCGAAGGCGAGTTCGTTTTCGGCCCCATGCGAGGGTTCGGTCGAGTCGGGGGCGACGGCCATCGGCGCCAGCCAGCCGCGCGCGGCCCGGGCGGTGTGGGTTGCCCGATCAGACCCCAGACCTAGCAGTTCGCAGAAGACCGTAGCCCGCAGCGGCGAACGAGCCAGCGGTTTCCAGCTCATGCCGCCGCTCGATATGTCGCCGACCAGCGTTGTCCCCGCGGCCAGGCAAGCGTCGATGCCGCGCCCGACGGCGTGATGAACCGCCTTGGCATCCATCTCGCGCCGCGCGGCGATCACCGCTCGCAGCCAGTTCACAAACGACGACCCGCCGAGTTCTTTGGCCCTCAGGCCGCTCAGGTCCAGGTGCGTGTGTGCGTTCACGAACCCCGGCACGATCGCCGCGTTGCCCAGATCGAGCGTCGGTGTACCGGCAGACGGCCCGACGTGGATGATGCGATGAGCCTGCACATGCACGCAGCCGTCGCGGATGACCGGCCCATCGACCGGAAACACATAGCGGGCCTTGAGCACCAACTCAGACGTTCGCATGGGGAGACCCGCGCGCGAGGCCAGTCGACGGCGCGACCGGCGCCGAACGCAACGTGGATGAACGCGACACGGCCGCGTCGGGATCCAGAGCTCGAGCGTCGTCGCCGCTGTTGTCGCTCAGCGTGACGGCCGGTGAACGAGCCGGCTGTTTCAACAACCACGTCAGCACCAGAGTCGCTAGACCTGCACACAACAACAAGACGTGTACTCGATACGGCACGTGATGCGCGAACTCGCCGGTGGTCGGCTGCCGGAACAACGCATCAAACAATCGCACCAGTGGCTCACCGGCGGCGCCGGCTCGAACGGCCTGTTCCATGTGCGACTGGAAGTTGGCCATCAGCAGCGCGAGTGCGTTGTTGGTGAAATGGAACACGATGCCCGGCAGCAGGCTGCCGCTGCGCGTGGCGACGACTCCCAAGATCCAGCCGAGGAACGTGGTTGTCAGCAACTGCTGTGGGTTCATGTGGAAGAAACCGAACAGGAACCCGCTGACGATGATTGCTGTGAAGACCGACATGCGACGCAAGAGGCCGCTCAAGATGAAGCCGCGGAACGCCAGTTCCTCACACACGGCGGGCAGCGCGGCGATCAGAATCAATTGCCACCAGAGAGGCTGGCCGCCTCCCAATAGTTGTTCGAGTTGCTCCGCGACCCACTTCGGTTGGCTGGGCAGGCCCCTTTGGATGTGTTCACTGGCCTCGACGGCGATCGGGTGCAGCGCGACGGCGAGTGCGGCGGCCAGCGCCATGTAGCCCCACGACGGCCAACGGCCGAGCAATGTGAGACGAGGTCGATTGGTCAGCATCACACCCATGATGATCGCAGGCGTCGCGACAAATGCGATTTGCATTACGACGAGCGATCGTTGCAGGGCCGCCTGACGTGCCGTTGCATCGGCGGCGCCGGTCGGGCCGAGGAAGCCGCCCAGGAACCACACGAGCAACAGCATGATCGCGTAGCAGAATATCGCCTCGGCCGCCGACGGGAACGCGCCGCGATCGCGGAACAGGTGCCGTGCCCACAGCCACGGTTCAAACCGCTCGGCCTCGCGAAACAGCACTTCCTCGCGGGTGAACTGGTCGATCGCCCAACGAATCGCCAGCGCCGCGTAGAGCGCCGTGGGCAATAGCACGAGCGTCATGAAATGGAGCGCGACGTCGTAGTGCCCTTGGATCAGCGACTTCAGCAGCAGTGCCACCCCGGTGATCGGCACGACGCTGTAGAACGCATTCAGCTCGACGCCCGGCGCCAGCGTGACCAGCACGAGCGGCATCGTCACGAGGAACAATGGGGTCAGGTAGTACTGCCCCTCCTTGGTGCTCCGCGCAAACGCAGCCAGCGCCAGACCCATCGCACTGAAGAACGCGGCCAGCGGCAGCAGCAACAGGAGCACCCAGCCGGCGCAGTCTAGGCCCGGCGGTTGAAAGTCCGCCAGTCGCTCGTTGTTCGGTACCGCTCGTTGCATCTGTTCGGCGACGACCCAGCCCGTAGTGGCCATCGACGCCAGGTTGAGCACAGCCGTGGCGACGCTGAACAGGAAGATCGTCAGATACTTGCCGAGCACGATCTCGGCCCGCGCCGCCGGACTGATCAGCAGCGTCTCGATCGTCCCGCGCTCCTTCTCGCCGGCACAGAGGTCGACGGCCGGGTAGAACGCGCCGGTGAGCGACATGATGACCAACAGGAATGGGAACAGCTTGGCCCAGACGAGGCCGCCGCTGACTTCCTGGGCCGTCGCGATGTTCTGTTCCTTGAATTCGACGGGCCTGATGAAGTCGGGCGGCAGCGACTTGGACTCTACGCGATCTCGCACGATCAAGTCGCTCCAGTTGCTGAGCGCTTCCTTCAGTCTGAGATACGCGATCCGCGACTTCTCGTCGGCGTAGTTGTAATGGGTCTCGAGTTTGACGGCCTCGCCACGTGCGATCTTCTCGCGTGTGTCGGGCGGCACGAACAGCACGACCTGCACCTCGCCGTCTTGCAACCGCTGCGCCGCACCCTCGTCCGAGACGATCTGCAGTTGCTCGGCCTCTTCGGGAACTTCGAACAGCTCAGCCACGAATCGGTCGACGGCAATGAGCGGCGGGAAGTCGGGCAGGTGCTCGCGCCCGACCACAATGACCTGACGCGGCTGCTCGACGAACAGCACCGTGAACTGAACCATGCCGATGCCAATGCCGGGGTAGAGCAACAACGGCAAGACCATGATCATGAACAACGTGCGGCGGTCGCGCAGTTGGTCTCGCAACTCGCGATGGAACACCAGTTTGACGTTGTGCCAGTTCATTGGAGCTTGCCGGCTGTTAATCGCTCGTTGCCAATTGAGGAGGACGTCGGACGAGTCCCGTCTCCTGACAGTTAGCGATTAGCAATGAGCGATTCCGATCCTGCCTTCTCGTCGTGTCGCCGAATCAACTGGAAGAAGAGTTCCTCAAGGTCGTTCTCGCCGTGTTCATCGGTCAACTCGGCCAGCGTGCCGGCGGCCAGAATGTGGCCGCGGTGGACGATGGCAATGTGATCGCACAGCTTCTCGGCCTCGCGCATGATGTGCGTCGAAAACACGATGCACTTGCCCTGCGCGCGCAGTCCGCGGATGACCTCGACGACGGAGCGAGCCACCAGCACATCGAGACCGGCGGTCGGTTCGTCGAAGATCAGCACCGGCGGGTCGTGTACGATCGTCCGCGCGATCGACACCTTCTGCTTCATGCCCGTCGACATCTTCGACCCAAGCTGATCGCGGAAGCCGTTCATTTGCAGGGCGTCGAACAGGTGTTCCATTCGCTCGTGCAGGCGATCTTCAGACAAGCCGTAGAGTCGTCCGAAGTATTCGACCATTTCCCATGCGGTCATGCGGTCGTAGATGCCGGTGGACGCCGACATGTAGCCGATCTTTTGACGCACCGCGGCGGCCTCGCGCACCACGTCGTGCCCGACGATCATCGCACGACCGCCGGTCGGACGCAGCACGGTGCTGAGGATGCGGAGCGTAGTGGTTTTGCCCGCGCCGTTTGGCCCGAGCAGCCCGAAGATTTCGCCGCTACGACAGGAAAAACTGATACGATCCACCGCCCACACTTCGCCGCGGCGGAGGTCCAAGAAGGTCTTCGTCAGGTTTTGTACGTCGATCATCCCTGCGGCATCGCTCCGGAACAGGCCTGCGTCAGTTGGGCGACTCGTCGATGTACTCATAGAATACGTTGCGTTGCCGCGGAATGTAGCCGGCCTCACGAATCGCACAACGTATTTCTTCGAGCGAAAGGTGATAAACCGTCCCCGCGGACGAAACGACGTTCTCCTCAATCATCAGGCTTCCCATGTCGTTCGCGCCGAAGAACAGGGCGACCTGACCAATCTTGCCGCCCTGAGTGACCCACGACGATTGAACGTTGGCGAAGTTGTCGAGATACAGCCGCGCAATCGCCTGCATCTTCAAATACTCATACGCCCCCGCCGTGGGGACGTGCCCCATCGTGAAGTAGGGGCTCGACTCGGCGGCGGTCTGCGGCTTCTGAAACGTCCAGCAGATGAACGCAGTGAATCCGCCCGTCTCATCCTGCAACTGCCGCAGGCGATCGAGGTGCTCGATGCGCTCGGCCAGCGTCTCGACGTGGCCGAACATCATGGTGGCGCTCGATCGGCCGCCGAGTGAATGCCACACGCGCATGACCTCCAGCCACTCATCGGTCATGCACTTGCCGCGCGTGATCGCCGCGCGCACTCGGTCGGCCAGAATCTCGCCGCCGCCGCCGGGGATCGAGCCAAGCCCAGCCTTCTTGAGCCGCTCGAGCACCGTGCGCAGCGGCAACTTCGTGATCCTGTGCAGATGCCACAGCTCGGGCGGACTGAACGCGTGCAGGTTCACGGCCGGAAATCGCGTCCGCAGGTCAGCGAGCAGCTCCTCGTACCATTCGAGCGGCAACGTCGGGTGCAGCCCGCCCTGCATCAGAATCTGATCGCCGCCGAGCGCGATCGTCTCTTCGATCTTCCTGTACAGTTCCTCGCGCGGCAGCAGGTAGGCGTCGTCGTCGCGCCGTTTGCGGAAGAACGCGCAGAAGTCGCACTCGGCCGCGCAGACGTTCGTGTAGTTGATGTTCCGGTCGATGTTGTAGGTGCGGTACGGCTCTGGATGAAGCCGCCGAGCGACGGCGTCGGCCGCGCGGCCGATCGCCAGCAGGTCGTCCGACTCGGCCAACGCTAGAGCTTCATCGGGCGCGATCCGCTCGCCGTCCACGCACTTCTTCAAGACGTCGGACAGGTTCAACGCTTGCTTCCCCCACGTCGCACGGCCGATTCCGCGGCTCGTGCCATTGCGGTTGCATCGTAGCGGCCGCGGCCGAAGCTGGTCAACGGCGTTCGGAACCAACAGGCCGAACAGCTCACGAGCACGGCGCGCGCTCGATGGCCTCGGTCAGACGCACGCCCAGGCCCGGCGCAGTGGGCACGACGACGTGACCGCGATCGACCACCAGCGGGTCGATGAAGAGTTCCTCGTACACGGCCGTGCCGGTCGGATCGAACTCGAGCAGCCTGGTCCGAGGCATCGCGGCCATGAGGTGCAGCGTGGCGGCGAGGCCGACCCCGCTCGAGAAGTTGTGTGGGCTGACGACGACCCCGCCGGCTTCCGCCTGCTCGCAGATGAGCCGAGTCTGGTCGATGCCGCCACACCGCAGGATGTCGGGCATCAGGTAGTCGCATGCCGCCGAACTCAGGAATGGCTCGACGCCGTGTGTCGTGTACAGATTCTCGCCGGTCGCGATCGGCATCGGCGCCAACTGCCGACGCAGCCACGCGTGTCCCTGCCAATCCAAAGGCGAGATTGGCTCTTCGTACCAGAACGGCCGGAACGCGGCGAACTCCCGGCCGCGGGCGAGCGCGGTCTCGCGATCGAACGCCGTGTTGATGTCGATCATGAATCCAACGTCCGGCCCGATCGCCGTTCGGATCGCCTGGCACCGGGCCAGATCGCCGTCGCGTTCGCCGGCCGCACCGACGTGCGTCTTCACGTAGCGAAAGCCGGCGCCGACGTAGCGTGCCGCCGCGTCGGCCATGACGGCCGGGTCGTCCCAGTGCAGGTCGCTCGCATACGCCTCGATGCGGTCGCGCCGCCGGCCTCCGAGCAGTTCGCACACCGGCACGCCTTCCGCCTGACCGCGAATGTCCCAGCACGCCACCTCGATCGCACTGATGGCACAAACCGCCGACCCACCGGTCTCCCAGAATTCGCGCGAGGCAAAGAGACGCTGCCACACGGCGGCGGGGTCGAGCGGGTCCAGGCCGACGGCCATCGGTCCGAAGCGACGCTCGATGATCGGCGGGGTCACGAGCGGGTCGCCGAACGCGTCACCTAGGCCCGAGATGCCGGCGTCGGTCTCGACCACGACCAGCGTGAACCGCCGCTCGGAACGGCTCGATCGCGCATTGCGCTGCGGACGCCGAAGCGGCCTGGTCAGTTGCACGACTCGGACGTTGGTGATTTGCATGATTCAGGCGGCTCGACGCCGCTCTGGGCCGTCAGCCGTCATCGCACAGCCGCGAGGTCCTGCTGACCGTAGAAAACCAGTGGCACTCCAGGTTGTGCGAGCTGCATGGCAACGCACGAGTCGTAGAACAGCTTCAGCCCTTGTAGCTCGCGCGGGCCGAGATCGAATCGAATGAACTCGGTGAGGTACCGACGGCAATCGTCGGGCGACAAGCCCAGCGGGGGCCCTTCGCGATCGGCGATCTCGCGCACGCGACTCGTGCCCAGCCGTTTCGCTCGCCGTAGCGCCGCGTCGACGTCGCCCAGATTCAAGCCGTCGCGGGCCACCCACATGGCGAACACGAACGGCAGGCCGGTCTCTTTCAACCACTCCTCGCCGAGGTCGTATGTTTCCACCTGTCCCAGTTCGAGCGGCCTGATCGCCCGATCGCCGATCACCAGCACGGCGTCGGCGTTGGACTCCTCGGCCGGCTGACCGAGCGGCAGCGGCCGGCGTTCGGGCCGCAGTCCGTGACGGCGATGAAACAGGATGGACGTGAGCGCGACGCTGGTGCGCGATCCCTCGTCGAGCGCTACCGATCGAACCTCGGCCATCGGCACGCGGCAGTAGAGCTTGACGCTGAGCACCGGTCCGTGCGCTGCGATGGCCATGTCCGGCACGATCTGGTAATCGCGCCCACGAAAGTACTCGATCGAAGGGATCAGCGCGACGTCCAACTCGGCCGCCGCCAGACCGTCGGCCAGCCGGCTGGGAACGTCGAGGACGAGCTGGGCCTGCGGCGCCAGTTCGTCCAGCCGATAGATCAGCGGCTTCGAGTTCAGGTAACGGACCGCCCCGATCCGAATCGGTCTGGCCATGCGTGTGCTCCGCGATGTCGTTTCGCGACGGATTATAGCGGGCGACCTCCGCCGTGCAAACCGCCCGCGCGTCGGCCGCCACCGTGCTAACCGCAGCACGACAGTCTGCATAACGCATGCAGGATTAGATTGCATCGTCCTTTCACATTGAGCCGGTGCGAGTCCTGGGTTCGGACGTTCTGTTGGGCACGCAGCTTTGGATGGGCCAGGCACATGCCCACGGCGCTCGGCATTGTTACGCACTTCGACTATCATTTCGAGGGGCAACGACGACGAGGAGGGGCTGGTCAGAACGGTCCGCCTTTCTTGATCGGCTGGGGGGGTGTCGAACGTGATTCTGGGCTACAACACAAACGGGTTTGCCCATCACCGGTTTGAGGATGCGGTCGAAATCCTGGCGGGGATCGGGTACCGGTCGGTCGCGATCACGCTGGATCATTTCGTGCTGAATCCGTTCGATTCCGACCTGCGGCGTCAGTGCGTTCAAGCGCGACGCTTGCTCGCGAGGCGCCGCATGGGGTCGGTCATCGAAACCGGCGCACGGTTCCTGCTCGACCCAAGTCGCAAACACCATCCAACCCTGATGAGTCGGGCGCTCAGTGATCGCGTGCGCCGTGGCAAATTCCTGCGGCGGGCGATCGACGCGGCGGCGGGCCTCAAGTCGCAGGCGGTGTCTTTTTGGTCGGGCGCACTGCAAGACGACGTCACTCATGCGGTCGCGATGCGGCGGCTCGTCGACGGATGTCTCGCCGCCGTTGAATATGCCGCCCAACGAGGGGTTCGGCTTGCCTTCGAGCCTGAGCCCGGCATGTATGTCAGCCGCATGGAACAATTCGATGAGCTGCTCGACCGCGTCGATCACCCGCTCTTCGGACTCACCCTCGACATTGGCCACCTGCACTGCCTCGACGACGGGCCGATCCCCGACGTCATCGGCCGGTGGAAGGACCGGCTGTTCAACATTCACATCGAGGACATGCGGCGCGGCGTACACGACCACTTGATGTTTGGCGAGGGCGAGATCAATTTCGGACCGGTGCTCGCGAAACTGCAGGCGATCGGGTATGCCGGCGGAGTGCATGTCGAGCTGAGTCGCCACAGCCACGACGCGGTCGCTGTCGCGCGGCGGGCGTTTGAGTTTCTGAACCAAGCGGCCAAGGGGGCGTCATGCAGATTCGAAAGATAAAGCTGTATCCCGTCAACGTGCCGCGTCAGTACGGCACCGTGATCGCGCAGGCCGGCGGCAAGGCGAAACGCACGGTCGCCGAGTCGCACTTCTTCTTCCTCGAAGTCACCACCGACACCGGCGTGGTGGGCTGGGGAGAGGTTTCCGACATCGAGCCGTCTGAGCTGCCCAACCCCGACGAGTACGCCGAACTGCTGGCGATGTTCCTGGTCGGCCGCAGTCCATTCGAGGTGCAGCGCATGCACCGCGAGCTGCGCGAGCACTTCGACACGGGCAAGGGGTCGCTCGCCGCCTATTCGGCGTGCGCGATCGACATGGCGATGCTCGACATTCAGGGCAGGGCCGCGGGCCGACCGGTGTACGATCTGTTCGGCGGCAAGGTGCGTAACGACGTGGTCATTTCGTGGGTGGCATACATCCGCGATGACTTGACGCTGTTGCGCGAGGAGATCGCCGACAAGGTTGCCGAGGGCTTTCGTGCGTTCAAGCTCAAGGTCGGTGTGAACATCGATCTCGATGAGGCGCGGTTGGCCATCTTGCGCGAAGTCGCCGGCAAGGACGCGAACATCAAGGTCGATGCGAACGCCGGGTGGTCCGTGGCCGACGCGCCGCGGCACATTCGCCGGCTGCACAAATACAATTTGTCCGGCGTCGAGACACCCGTGCCTCGCGAGGACCCGGCTAACATCGCCGCGGTGCGCCGGCAGGTGGGCGTGCCGATCCTGGAGCACGTTTCCGATCCGGCCTACGGGCTCGCGCTGGTCAAGGCCGGCGCGGTAGACGTTTTCAACATCGCCACGACCGGCTGCGGCGGCATCTGGCCGGCCCGTCAGGTCGTGGCTATTGCCGACGCGGCGGGCGTCGGGATTCTGCTCGGCAGCACGGTTGAGCTTGGTCCTGGCACGCTGGCCCAGTTGCACCTCGCCGCGACGATTCGCAATCTGACTCTACCGAGCGATCTGATCGGCCCTGGGATGTACACCGATGATGTGCTGGCGCAGCCACTGCGCTACGATGCCGGGCGGTTACGAATCCCGACCGGCGTCGGGTTGGGCGGCAGCGTCGATGTCGCGAAGTTGGCCCGACTACGTGGCCGGCGAGCACCTTGACGTTCGACGCGACACGTGACACTTGCAACCTTGCAACCCGCACCGTTGACATCCGTACTTGGGCTCTGGTAAGGTTTCACCCCAACCCCTCGGCTGGAGGAGGCCCGGGCGGCAAACATTTCTTTGCTATTGCTGTTCCGCGTCGTTAAATTGGCTGGAGGGGTCGCACGAAGGCAAGGGTAGAAGATGAACGTTAAGCTCTTGGTCGTTCAGGGAAAACCGGAAGGTAAAGAGATCCCACTTCGGATTCCGAAGTTCCTTGTCGGGCGCGGGCCGGAATGCCACCTCAGGCCCAACAGTGAACTCATCAGCCGCCACCATTGCCTCTTCACAATCGAGGCGAACTGCGTCAAGCTCCGCGATCTAGGCAGCACAAACGGCACGGTGGTGAACGGCGAGCGACTCACGGACGAGATCGTGCTTCAGAACGACGACATGATCCAGATTGGCCCGCTCGGGTTTCAGGTGCTGGTCGAACAGGCAGCCTCTGTAGCGGCGCCAGCGGCAGCCCCCGCGTCTGTTGTCGTCGCGCCGCCTGTCGCTCCGGCCGCTGTTGCCGTACCCGCCGCTCCCGTAGCCGCCTTCGCTGCCGTACCGGCCGTCGCCGTGGCCGCGGCTTCGCCGGTTGCACAAGGTGTTCCGCGGTCGGCCGACGCGTCCAAGCTGGGCAGCAGCGACGCTGCCGACACAGACATTGACCAGTGGCTCATGTCGGACGGGAAACGTGCGGTGCCCGACAGTGGTTCGGGGGTGTTCAGCGGCGACACGCAACTGCTGAACCTGAAGGCGGCCGAGACTACGACGAACGCGCCCACTCTGCCTGAAGCGGTCGAAGGCGGCGACCCGGCCACCGGCGCCGCGCCAGGGAAAGCTCAGTACGCGACGATCGGACCCAAGCAGAAAAACGTCGGCCCGAAGAACAAGATCGAAAAGACTCGCGAAGACACCAGTCGCGCCGCGGCTGATATTTTGCGACGCATGATGGAACGACGGCCCGGGAAGTGAGCACTGAACTCTCCGCCGTTCAGCAGATTGTCCGAGAATCGAGCCGCAGTCTCGGAGGCCTCGTCGCCGAGGTGGAACGGCTGCTGGTCGGGCAACGCTACGTGATCGACCGACTGCTCGTCGGGCTTCTCACGGGCGGCCACGTACTACTCGAAGGGTTGCCGGGCCTCGCCAAGACGCTGGCCGTGCGCAGCCTTGCCGGTGCGATTCACGCGAAGTTCAGTCGCATCCAATTCACCCCCGACCTGCTGCCTGCCGACCTCATCGGCACGCAGATTTACAATCCCCGGTCGGGCGAATTCACCGTCAAGCAAGGTCCGATCTTCGCCCACATCGTGCTGGCCGACGAAGTGAACCGGGCGCCGCCCAAGGTCCAGAGCGCGCTGCTCGAAGCGATGCAAGAGAAGCAGGTCACGATCGGCGACCGCACGTTCCTACTCGATGACCCGTTCCTGGTGCTCGCCACGCAGAACCCGATCGAACAGGAGGGGACCTATCCGTTGCCCGAGGCCCAGGTCGATCGGTTCATGTTGAAGCTGCGAGTGGCGTATCCGAGTCGCGCCGAGGAGCGGCAAATCCTCGACCGCATGGCCACGACCGCCCCCCCGCGCGACGTCTCGCCCGTGATTGAGCCGGTGGAGATTCTACGGTTGCGCGGAATACTCGACACGATCTACATCGACGACAAGGTGAAGGACTACATTGTCAGCGTCGTCGCGGCCACTCGCGACCCGGCCGCGTTCAAGCTCGACATTGGCCAGTTCATCCGCTACGGCGCCAGTCCGCGGGCCACGATCAATCTGACGCTGGCAGCCAAGGCCCACGCATTCCTCTCCGGCCGCGCGTATGTGACGCCCCAGGACGTCAAGTCGATCGGCATGGACGTGCTGCGGCACCGCGTCATCGTCAGCTACGAGGCCGAGGCCGAGGAGATTACCTCTGAGGAAATCGTGAAACGAGTGTTCGACCATGTGGACGTGCCGTAATGCTCCCTCCCGAACTCCTTCGCCACATCCGCCGCATTGAAATCCGCACTCGCCGCGCGGTGAACGACGTGCTGGCGGGCCAGTACGAGAGCGTGTTTCGCGGCGCGGGCATCGCGTTCGAAGAGGTGCGCGAGTATCAGCCCGGCGACGATGTACGCACGATCGATTGGAACGTGACGGCTCGCATGGGGCATCCCTTTGTGAAACGGTTCCGCGAAGAGCGCGAGCAGACGGTCGTACTGCTCGTGGACGTAAGCGCGAGCCAGACGTTCGGCGCCGCGGCGCGTTGGAAGCATGAGGTGGCGGCCGAACTCTGCGCGCTCGTGGCCTTCAGCGCCGTGAAGAACAACGACAAGGCGGGCGTCATTCTGTTCAGCGACCACGTCGAGCATTTCGTGGCCGCCGCCAAGGGGACCAGCCACGTTCTGCGGCTCATCCGCGACGTGCTGTACTTTCGGCCGGCCGGTCGTGGCACGGACATCGCGGCCGCATTGCGCTACCTGCGCCGCGTGACGCACCGGCGGGCGATTGTGTTCGTGCTGAGCGATTTCCTGACGACCGGGTTCGAGCGTCCGCTGCGTGTGGCTGCGCGGCGGCACGAAGTCGTGGCCGTGCGTCTGGTCGATCCGCGCGAGCGCGAGTTGCCGGCCGTGGGACTGGTCGAACTCGAGGACGCCGAGACCGGCGCCCGGTGCACGGTCGACACCGCCAGTCCGACCGTTCGGCGCATCTACGCCGAGCAGGCTGCCCTGCGGGCCGACGAACTGCGCCGAGTCTTTCGCTCGGCAAACGTCGACCTCATCGAGGTCCACACCGACGGCCGTTACGTCGATCCACTGGTGCGGTTCTTCCAGCAGCGAGAAACTCGGACTCGCAGGTAGACTGACAGCCATGTTCTTGCTGACTTCGCTGTTGCTTACGCTGGCGTCGTTCGCCGCGCCCGATACACAAGCGGCGTCGGACCGCCCATCGCCCGCGCCGGGTCCGCTACGGCGTACTTGGACCCGCGGACCGCTGCAGCTCGACCTGTCGATCAGCGATGCAGCCCCGCTGGCAGCCGACACGGTCCGAGTTCGACTTCAGGCGTCGTCCGGCGACAAGCTGCAGGTGGAACTGCCCACCCTGGAAAACTGGCCGAAGGATTCGCTGGTCGGCAGGCCAGAGCAATCGGGACCAACGACCGGCGGCGATGGCCGCACGTCGTGGGAGTTGAGCTTCGAATTGGACGTGCTGCGTGCGGGCGCCTATCAACTGCCCGAGCTCGCGATGAAATTTCGCCGCAGCGAATCGGAAGAATGGACGACGGCGTCGACCGAACCAGTATCGATCGAATTCCGTTCCCTACTTGGCGACGATCCCGACCAAGCTGCGCCGCGTCCCAACCCAGGACCGGCCGACTTGCCGCGTGGCCCGGTGCCGTGGATCGTCATCGCGGCGGTCGTCCTTGGCGTCGCGCTCGCCATCGGGTTGCTAGTCGCCCTGTTCGTCTGGCGATCGCGTCGGCCGCAACCGCCGTTGCGAATCACTGCCTATCGCAAAGCGATGGATGCGATTCATCGCATTAACTTGGCCGGCCTGCTCGACCGGGGTGAAGTCGATCGGTTCTACACCGACCTGTCCGACGTGGTTCGGCGTTACGTGGAGGATCGCTTCGGACTGCGAGCGCCGGAGCAGACGACCGAGGAGTTCTTGCAGGCGCTGGCGCGGCGCCCGGTGCTCGCGAGAGAACAGGGTCAGTCGCTCGCCCATTTCCTGGAAGAATGCGACATGGTCAAGTTCGCACGGGTCCGGCCGACCTCGCTCGAGGGCCAGGCGGCACTGCGGGCCGCACGCGATTTCGTCGAAAGCACGCGCGACGACTCGGTGTTCGCCTTAGCCTAGCCTAGTAATAGTAATGTGGCTCATTGAATAGGGTCTGAAATCGGCTTCGGTCGTTTAACCCGCAGCCGGTCGTTTAACCCGCAGCCGCAGGCGAGGCACCACAATCGCCAGCCATGCCTCGCCTGCGGCTGCGGGTTAAACGAATTCGGACCCCTTTCAATGTGTACTTAGAGTTGCTCGGCTATCTCGGCCAACTCAGCGTCGGTCAGGTCGAGCAGCGTCTTGCCACGGCGATCGAGTTCCTGTTGGAACCGCGCCACGGTTTCTTGGAGTTCCTTGTGCGTGTCTTCAGACCCGCCGACCAGCAGGAAGTCGTCGCCGCGGGTGATGCGACTGTGACCATCGGCGCCGTCGAGGCCGACGCCCAACAATCCGGCTTTGCGAACTGGTTGCCGTGTAGCGGTGGGAATGTGCATGAGGGTTCTCGCGGTGAGGAGCGGTCAGGTTGCCACGTCATCTTTGGGGGTCAGCCGGGAGGGCTGTCGCACGTGTCATATCGACCGCCTCACCGGCCGACTTGGGCGCAGCTTGACCGCGTCGGGTCCGGTCGGACCCATCACGCCGGGCGTATCAGCCCTCGATGCACGTCTTCGCAATGTGCCGAGCTTGACGATAAGCCTTCTTAATCGTCATGGCGCGGGCCTCGAGTTGGTCTTCGTTGAACGACTTGCCGGGCTCCGACGTAGGTAATCCCGCCAGCGAAACCGTCAACGGAAGTAGGTCGAGGAATTGCTTGTACTTCAACTGCAGTTCGTTGGGTTCAGCCATGTGCTTGCCTTTCAGGTTCTCAAAGTAAAGTGGTTTTCCTGACGCCGAGTCGAACAACCCGTCGGCTTGCGATGCCCCACCACGCTGCCGCGAGCTTGACTCACCCTGCGCTCTCACGCGGCAACGGAAGAGCATACCGCGGCGCGGCGGCGTTGTAGAGGGTCTGGCCGTTATTTCGCGACGACGGCCGCGGCGCTTCGGATCCAACCGGTCCGGCCGTCGTTCAAGCGAATGTGCAACCAATCGCCGCGCTGTTCGATACGTCGAAACTCGACGCCCGACCCGAGGGGACGATTGAACTGCGGCTCGTACGTCTCGCCGTCGCCCTTGCGGACCACCACGTCCGAGGCAACCAAGACGCCGATGGGCTGGTCGCGATCGAGCCGAACAGAGTGGTCCGCCGAGTAGGCCAGGCCGGCGGACAGGCTGATCGCCAGCGCGAACGTGAACAAGGTCCAGCGACGCGGTCGCCAGATACGAACCAGCATCACAACCCACGCAACGGCGTAAACAACCACGGCGACCTTCGTCCGTTCGCGCACGCTCCATGCGTAATGGGGAAACAGCAACTGCTGCACGAGCCTTCGCGTGTCGGTCGACTCGATGCGATCGACCACGCGCGACCGGGCGAACGCGAGGTTCGCCTCGACCAACTCATCGCGCGGTCGCAGTCTCTGGGCCAAGCGGTAGTACAGAATGGCGCGCGGCACGTCGCCCGTCCGAAAGTAGGCGTTGGCCATGTTGTAATACAGTTTTCCGTTCACGACCCCGTCGGCCACAAGTACCTCGTACTGTTCAATGGCCTGACGAAACGACTGGCCGGCCACGGCCGCGTCCTGCGACTGAGTGCCTCGTTGAAACGCCGCATTCGCCAGCGATAGGCACTCGTACCGATTCACTTCCGCGCCGGCTGCAATTGGTACGACCCATCCGATCAACAACGCCGTCACGCCCGTCGTGGCCCGCCGCCTGGCCTTCGTCGCGTTTCTCTCCAGTTGGTCGATGAGCGATTGAGCGGCCGCCCTGAGTCCATTCGTGGCGCTGCCGCCGAAACCGGCAAACCGCACCTCGTCGCTCTGTTCGACCAGCCGGCATAGTTGATCGGCCAACTGTTCGCTGGCGCCCAGGTCGAGTGCGTGCGTTCGAGCCTCTGCCGGGGTCAGTTCGCCAACCGGGAGATTCAGCTTGTCGGCCAGGAAGGCGGCGACAATCGCGGCGATTTCGTCGGGAGAGTCACCCGCGACGTCTCGCTGCGCTGCAGCCAGGCGGTCGCAGGCGCGTCGGTAGGCCGACTGCGCGCGAACGAGTGCCGGGTTCATGTGCAATCGTCGGATACGACCAACCACGCACCAGGCGGCAAGCCAAATCGCGGGCGGGACGAGAACCACCAGCGCCACGACGGCTCGCGTCGCCGCGATGGGTCCTTCGGGTTCGAGCACATCGGGGCCGGTGAAGTTCGCGGCCAGCCCCGCGGCCAAGTCTTCGAGCGCGCGTGACGCCGATGTCTTGGGCGCGGCGTCGACGATCTCAGACGGATCGAGCCTGGCCGTCTCCGACACCTCGAGCACGATGCGTTCCGAGAATGCATCTTCGTAGCGATTCGTCTTGGGGTTGAAGTAGGTCAGCCGGATGGCGGGCAGTTCGTTCACGTTGGCGTGTTTCGGTCGCACGCTGAAGGTGAAGCTCTTGCCGTCGCCGTCAAGCCGACCGGGCGATGGATCGTCGTGTATCTTGAAGTTATCGGCCCACCGCCGCTGGCCGCCGAGATTGGGCGGGCCGATTTCCTCGATCGTGCCGGCGCCGGTCACGCGCACGGTCAGCGTGATCGGATCACCGACGCGGACCTTCGTCGGCTGAGCCGATGCGGCGATCTTGAACATGCCGACGCCGCCCGTGAACGTATCCGGCCGGCCGAGCATCGGCACGGCCGCGACGTTCAGCGAGAACGGCTCGGACACCGCGAACAACTCGCGCCGCTCGGCCACGAGTTCGCCGCCCTGCCGACGCACTCCCGTGAACACAGTCCCGCGAAGTTGTGCGGTGAGCGGCCCGACGGGGCCGGCCCGGGTCGCGCGGTATTCGAGCGGCAACGAATAGCGGAAGTACGCGAGCGGCTTGTCGTCGGCGCCGGGCCGTTCGACCTCGTCGCGGTCGAACCGGATCGGGACTTGCTCCACGCGCTCTTCGAACAGGAACGCCCCGCGAGCGCGGCGAAACAGATCGTTCACGGGGAAGCTGGGACCATCTTCACGTGCTCGCTGCTGCAGCGACGAGTCGAGCGAGGCGGCGGGCCGCAGCGATTCCGTTCCCTCGAGCCACGACAGCCGGACGTGCGGCGGATCCTGGGCGCTGAACGGATTGTATTCGAGCAACTTGCCGTCGTGCTCGAGTCGCCGCAGGTACAGATTCACCTTGAGCGTCACGGTTTGGCCGGGGTAGACAGTTCGTTCGCCGCTCGTGATCTCCACCGTCGCCCAGTTCTGCGGTTCCGGGCCGATAACCTCGATCTCAAGCTCGTCCGTCGCAGCGGACTGTTTGCCCTGACGCACGACCACAGACGGAATCTTGAGCGTTCCGGCCTTCGACGGAGTGAATTGAAACCGGTATCGAAAGGTGTAGCTGTCCGTGCGCACGCCGTTGATGATCGTTGTCGAGCTGCCGACCGATGGTTGTCCGACGGACTTGAAGCCGAGCGACTCGATGGGGGCGGCGTCGATCTGGGGCGGCGCCTGCACGTCCTGCTGCACGGCGATTTCGAAGGCGACGACGTCGCCCAGGTACGGCCGACGGCTCGACACGCCGGCTTGGACCACCAGGTCGGCCGCTCGCGCACCGGCGGCGAGCCACAACAGGGCGCACAAGCTGTAGATAGCGACTCGCTTCATTCGGTTGACTGCGTGGGTTCCCGACCTGCCGACGCGTCGGCGTCCGGGACCTCCACTTGGATTTCCTCGCCGATCACTTGAACCGCGTACGTGCCGATCCTCACCTTGCGGTAGTCGGCCCAACTGCCGTCCGCGAGGTGGAAGCGCCAGCCGTGCCAGGCACAGACGACGGTCCCCTCGACGAGCGATCCGGCGGCGAGCGACGCGCCCGCGTGCGGGCACTGGTCGTCGATCGCGCGATAGGCGCCTCGATCATTGAATACGGCTACGACCTTGCCATTGATGGCAAAAGCGCGGCCCTCGCCCTCGGGGATTTCGCCGACCCGCGCAACGCTGTAGAACACTGCTGAAGGCTCCATCACGGTCGCCCGCCGATGCACCGAGGGTTTCGCACTTGCCTCAGCCGTGCCCGGCTGGCAGAGTAGTCGCCCAACGCACCAGAGAATGTAACCCATGAAGCAAAACCCCGTGAAGCGCAAGTTGGCGGCGGGCGAGCCGGTGTTCGGCACCTGGCTGTCGCTCAACAGCGTCTTCGCCGTCCGATTCATGGCCCGCGTCGGGTTCGATTGGCTGACGGTGGACCTCGAACACTCGCCCACCGACTGGGAGACGGCGGGACTGATGTTCGGCGCGATCGCCGATGCGGGCGGCGTGCCGCTCGCGCGCGTGCCGCGTGGCGACCATGACTACATCAAGCGAGTGCTCGACGCCGGCGCCATGGGCATCGTCGCGCCGATGGTGAACACGGTGGAGGAGGCGCGGGCGATCGTGGCGGCCGCGAAGTATCCTCCCGTGGGCAACCGATCCGTCGGCGGAAGCTTGCACGCACTGAACTTTGCGGCAACGGCAGGCGACTATTACGCCAAGGCCAACGATGAAATCGTCGTCATCCTGCAGACCGAAAGCCCGACCGGCGTCGACAACGCGGGCGAGATCTATTCGCTGCCGGGCGTCGACGCAATCTTCGTCGGACCGAACGATCTAGCGGCTCAGATGCGGCGGCCCGACGGCGGCGAGGCATCGAAGGAGGAGTTCGCGGCGATGCTCCAGCGAATCCTCGACACCGGCAAGCGCGTACGAACGCCGGTCGGACTGCACGTGCAATCGGCCGAAGACTCGCTGCGCCGCGCGAGCGAGGGCTGGCAGTTCATTGCGATCGGCAGCGAGCTACGCATGATGCTGTCGGCGGCCCAGGAGATCGTCAAGAAACTCAGGCCAGAGAGTGGAGCCAAGGACGTGGCACGGTATTAGGTCAGAGGTCAGGAGTTCCGCTTGCAACTACGCGAGGTAACCATGGGCGCATTCCTTCTCTTGTCGCTGCACGTCGTTTCGTTCGCCGCCAACGTTGTAGACGATCCTGTATTGAGCGCCGATGAAAAGTCGGCCGGGTTTGAACTGCTGTTCAACGGCAAGGACCTGAGCGGCTGGGAACATAACGGCAAGCCCGGCACGTTCGATGTGAAAGACGGTTTGATGCGCGGCTGGCGCCAGAAGGAGACGGCCTACTGGATAGGCACGAAAGACGAGTACGGCGACTTCGAGTTGCGACTGGAGTACCGGATTCCGCCGAAGGGCAACAGCGGTGTGTTCATTCGGGCCCCGCGCGGCGGGGGTCGCACATCGCAACTCGGTATGGAAATTCAGATCTACGACGAAGGCGACAAGACCACGCCGCACAAGGGATCGACCGGCTCGATCTACAACGTCGTGCCGCCGAAGAAATTCGCGCACAAGCCGCCAGGCGAGTGGAACTCGCTGTGGATCCTGTGCGACGAGGACCACGTGAAGATCACCATCAACGGCGAGGTGGTGAACGACGCGCTGATGTCCGACTACAAGGAGCTGAAGGATCGGCCGCGCAAGGGATTCATCGGCCTGTCGGCGCACACCGACGCTGTGGAGTACCGCAATATTCGGCTGCGAGTGATCAGGTGAAGAAGGCTCTCCGCAAGTTTGGGGCGCAGGCGTCCCGCCTGCCGTTTCATCCGCCAGATGTGAGGCGGCCGGGACGGCTGCACCACAGATTCCCCAAACTTGCCGGAGAGCCGTGAAGGGATAGAGGATTGAGGATAATGTTTCCGCAATCCGAAATCCGCACCCCACATTCGGACTGCCTCCATGCCAGTGTTGCTCATCGGCACGCTCGATACGAAGGGCGCTGAGGTGCGTTTCGTTCGCGACCTGTTGCGCGAGCGGCGGCTTGATGTGTTGGTGATCGACGCCGGCGTCATCGGCGAACCGGCTTTCGTCCCGGACATCGACCGGCGGCGAGTGTTTGCCGCCGCCGGGACGAGCTGGGATGCGGTCCGCACGGCGAACGATCGGGGCGCGGCGGTGGCCAGCGCAGCCGCTGGCGCCGCGGCGATCGCCCGTGATTTGGCCGCGACCGGCAGGGTCGCCGGCGTGCTCGCCCTCGGCGGCTCGGCCGGCACGATCATCGGAACGTCGGCAATGCGATCGCTGCCGTTCGGCGTGCCGAAGATCATGGTCAGCACGCTCGCGAGCGGCGACACTCGGCCGTACGTCGGCGAGCGCGACATCGCCATGTGGTACTCGGTGGTGGACATCTCTGGTATCAACCGCATCAGCCGGACCGTTCTGACGAACGCCGCGATGGCGATGGCGGGAATGGTCGACAGGGCAGGGGCGGCCGATCAGCGAACCGGCGCCGACAAGCCACTCGTCACCGCCACGATGTTCGGCGTGACAACGCCGTGCGTCGAGTCGGCTCGGAGGGACTTGGAGGCGGCCGACTACGAGGTGCTGGTGTTCCACGCGACCGGATCAGGCGGCCGCGCCATGGAGTCGCTTGTGACCGACGGCCTGATCGAGGGCGTGCTCGATATCACGACCACCGAACTGGCCGACGAACTGGTCGGCGGTGTACTGTCGGCAGGTCCGAACCGCCTGACCGCTGCGGCCGCCCGCGGCGCACCGCAGGTGATCTCGGTCGGTGCGCTGGACATGGTGAACTTCGGACCGCCCGACACCGTGCCGACGAAGTTCCGCGATCGGCGATTCTATCAGCACAATCCCGCCGTGACCTTAATGCGTACCACGCCCGAAGAAAACGATCGCCTCGGCCTCGAGATCGCTCAGAAGGCCAGTGCCGCCAAGGGTCCGACGGCGATCTTGCTGCCGCTTCGCGGAGTGTCGGCGATCGACCGCGACGGAGGCCCGTTCTGGTGGCCCGAGGCCGACCACGCCCTGTTCCAGCGCATTCGCAATGAGCTTTCGAGCCGCGTCGAACTAGTCGAACTCGACATGCACATCAACGATCCGCCGTTCGCTGCGGCCGCGGCGAGACAGTTACTCGACATGATGCGCAGTGCGTGAGATCGACGGCAAGGCGAGGGATGGGTCGCGCTCATCCGGTCAGGCTCATCACGACACGCCTTTCGCGGAAGCGTGTACAGAAAACATGTGCCGCCTCAGCCGGCAGGTCGGTCGTCATATCCCGACGGGTGTTCACGATGCCAGCGCCAGGCGGTCTCGATGATCGAGTCGAGGCCCGTGTAGCTTGGCTGCCAGCCTAGTTCGCGGCGGGCCTTGTCGCTGCAAGCGACCAATTCGGGCGGGTCACCCGGCCGACGCGGCCCTTCGACCACCGCGATGGGTCGGCCGCTGATTCGCCGCGCGGTCTCGATCACATCCCGAACGCTGTAGCCCCGGCCGATGCCGAGGTTGAATGCGTGGAACTCGCCCGGCCGAATCCGCTCGAGCGCGAGCGAGTGCGCGGCGGCGAGGTCTTCGACGTGGATGTAGTCGCGAATGCATGTGCCGTCGGGCGTCGGGTAGTCGGCGCCAAAGACCTGCACGTGCGGCCGTTGGCCCAGCGCGGTCTGGAGCAACAGGGGGATCAAGTGCGTCTCGGGTTCGTGGTCTTCGCCCAGCCGGCCGTCGGCCGCGGCGCCGCTCGCGTTGAAGTAGCGAAATGCCACCGCCCCCAGACCGTAGGCACGCCCGTAGTCTGCGAGCGCTCGTTCGATCGCCAGCTTGGTGAAGCCATACGGATTCACCGGCAACTGCGCGTCGGCCTCGGTGATCGGCATTCGCGCGGGCACACCGTAGGTCGCCGCGGTGCTGGAGAACACGATCCGACCGACTCCGGCGGCGCGCATCGCATCGATCAGATTCAGTGTGCCAGCCACGTTGTTGCGGTAGTACTTGGCCGGATCGGTGACCGATTCGCCCACGTAACAGAGCGCTGCGAAGTGGATCACGGCTTCGATGCGCCGCGTCTCGATTACGGCCTGCAGTGATGCTCGGTCCGCCAGATCGCCAACGATCAGCGAGTCGGCGGGAACGGCCGCGCGGTGCCCGGCCGACAGATTGTCGTAGACCGAAACGACGTGGCCGCGACGGAGCAGTTCGGCCGTCGTGTGACTACCGATGTACCCCGCGCCGCCGGTGACCAGTACTCGCATGGAGTCGTCCTTCGCGTCTTGGGCCAGCTATTTTGGCAGAACGCTACGGAAGTACTCAATCGTTCGCCTCAGTCCATCTTCGAGCGGCACGCGCGGCGACCAGCCGAGCTGTTGCTGGGCCAGCGTGATGTCGGGCTTGCGGCGGTGCGGATCATCCTGGGGCAGGGGCCTGAGTTCCACAGTCGATCGCGAGCCGGTCATGCGGATCACCTGCTCGGCTAGTTGCTTGACGGTGATTTCGGCTGGGTTGCCCAGGTTGATCGGACCGACGGTGGCCGTGTTGGCCATCATGCGAACGAGACCGTCGACCAGGTCGTCCACGAAACAAAAACTTCGGGTCTGCGAGCCGTCGCCATAGATTGTGATCGGTTGCCCTTCGATCGCTTGCACGATGAAGTTCGATACGACGCGGCCGTCGTTCGGGTGCATGCGCGGCCCGTAGGTGTTGAAGATGCGGACGATGCGCACCTCGACATGATTCTGCCGGCGATAGTCCATGCAGAGCGTCTCGGCGACGCGTTTGCCCTCGTCATAACAACTGCGCGGGCCGATCGGGTTGACATGGCCCCAGTAGCTTTCGCGCTGCGGATGCTCTTCGGGGTCGCCATAGACCTCGGACGTGGATGCCTGCAGCAGCCGGGCCTTGCACCGCTTGGCCAAGCCCAGCATGTTCACCATGCCGACCGTCGACGTCTTGATCGTCTTGATTGGGTTGACCTGGTAGTGAATCGGACTGGCGGGGCACGCCAGGTTGTATATCTCGTCGACCTCGAGCACGAGCGGATTCACGATGTCGTGCCGGATCAACTCGAAGTGGTCGTTTGCGAGCAGGTGGCGGATGTTCTGCTTGGAGCCGGTGAAAAAGTTGTCGACGCAGGTGACGTCGTGTCCTTCGCCGAGCAGTCGCTCGCACAGGTGGCTGCCGATGAACCCCGCGCCGCCGGTCACAAGGATGGTCTTGCGTTCGTGCATGTGCTCCTCAACCTGCTTGTTCAGCTCGACCGGCTGAACATTCGCCATGCTCGTATTGCCCGGCACATTGGGCGCGTCGCAGTCTTAATGCTCAAGCCGGTCACTCCGAAAAACCGATACATAGGACCACGCGGTGTGTCGTAAGTTCTTCCCGCGACGCAGGAGGCCCAATGACCTGCCCATTCATCGACGAAGATCACGCGAAGTGTGAGCAGATCCTGCGGATCAGCCAGCTCCCGGTCGTCATGAACGTCTGCCTGGACCACTTTGAAAAATGCTCCATCTACCAAGAACGGGTCGGCCGCCGACAGGATAGCGAACAGCCTCAACTCAAGCTGCGCCGGTGTGCTTGAGGCAGTCGCGTCGTTCGCGAACTACCTTCGGGCCGAATGCGGTCTGGCTGAGAACACGACCGCGGCCTATCGTCGCGACCTGCAGCGGTTCTGCCGCTGGCTGGCCGAAGCCGGTTGTTCTGATATCGAGAAGGTGACGCTGCGTCAACTCGCCGGCTACGTTGGTTTTCTCACCCGCGAACAACTTGCGCCCGCCAGCGCGGCGCGCCACACCGTGTCGCTCAAGATGTTTTTTCGGTTCCTGGTACTCGACGGCCGCGTGTCGGAGAGCGCGGCGGAACTGCTACGGTCGCCGTCGTTATGGCAGCGCGTGCCGCAACTGCTCAGCGAGTCGCAGGTCGACAAGTTGCTCGCGTCGCCCGGTCCCGACGACCGTTTCGCGGCGCGAGACCGGGCACTGCTCGAGACGCTGTATGCCACGGGCTGCCGCGTCTCGGAGGTGGCCGGACTTCGACTCGCCGACCTGAAACTCGACTACGGTTTCTGCCAATGCACGGGCAAGGGCGACAGGCAGCGGATTGTGCCGCTCGGCCGATCCGCCCGCTCGGCGCTGCAGACCTACCTGGACGGCCAGCGGGCCGAGCTGGCTCGCCGCGATCCGACGGCGCCGTGGTTGTTTCTGAACCGGTCGGGCAACCGAATGTCGCGGGTCATGATCTGGATGCTCGTGAAGAAATACTCGGCGCGAGCAGGCTTGCCGCGTCGAGTCAGCCCGCACACTCTGCGGCACAGCTTCGCCACCCACCTGCTCGCTGGCGGCGCCGACTTGAGGTTGGTTCAGGAGATGCTAGGGCACTCGAACATCGCGACCACACAGTTCTACACGCACGTCGATCCATCGCGCCTGCGAGCGATCCATCAGAAGTTCCACCCCCGCGCGTAGCACAGGGTCGAGCAAACAAGCCCCGCCTCGCTCACTGCGGGGCGGGCTTGTGTCGTCCGTGCGCGGTCTACGATAATCGGCGGCAGTCGGTGGTTTCCTTGGAGGAGCGTCGCCGTGAGTTTTCGTTTCGGCGGTAGCAAGTCAGCAACACAAGGTGTCCGCCCAGCCGCTTACCTGGTGCGAGTGACGACGCTCTTGGTGATGTGCGGGTGCGCCATCATCCTGCTGCGGGCGCCGCGCTCGCACGAGCTTGGACAGACCACTGCCGACCGAGAGGCCAAAGATAGCACCGAGACCGCGATCGCGGCGTCGCCGTTCGATGCACTCGGTGCGGGCGTGATCGTCTCGAGCGGCGTCGTTCAGACGCCGAATCCCAATGCGGCAGGTCAACCGCCCGCAATCGCAACCTCGCCGGACGGGCCGCCGGCGGTTGACCGCGATTTGTTGACGAGCGTGATCGACAAGACGGGCGTCGATCGCGACGCCAGGGCCTATTACCACCTGGTGACCGTGGCAAACCGCGCGGCACCGACTGTCTTGGAACGGCACGCGCGAATGACGCCGTTTGGTCTGTTGTGGGACGCACCTCAGGATCACCGCGGCGAGCTACTGTTTCTCAAGGGGTATGTCCGTGGGCTGACGGCGATGACAGCCGCGCGAGACAACGAGTTGAATCCGGACCGGATCGCGACGCTCTACCAGGGCTATCTGTTCACCGACGACTCACGGCCGAACTTCTACGTCGTGATCGTTCCGTCGGTGGCACCCGGCATGCCGACGGGCGCGGACATCACCGAGACGGTGAGCTTCGCCGGTTACTTTCTGAAGCTCTATCGATACCAGTCCGCCGACCGCAGCATTCGTGCCGCACCACTGCTGATCGGTCGCATGGTGTCGTGGACGCCCGCGCCGACGAGCGACAGGGCATTTCGACTGGGAAGTTATTTGGCGGGTGGCGTGGTGTGTGTCGTGGTGTTGCTCGGCAGCGTAATGTGGTGGATAAACCGACGCCCCCCGATCGACGCGGTCAACTCGGAGGTGATTTCTGCCGACCAGACACGAGCGAACCTGGCCCAACTTGAGCAGATCGACTCCACAGCCGACTCGCCGGAAACAAGAAACCCCGACCGCTGACGGGCGACCGGGGTTCATTGTGAGACATTCCGATCCAGGAGGATCGGGTCTACTTGTCAGTTGAAAAGCTGCCGCGTGTGGGGCGCTTCTTGGTCGCTTCTCGGCGACTGGCGTCAAGCTTGCCGGTCCCATCCTTCTTGAGTTGGATCTTGGGATCGATCGCAACGCCGCCGCCTCCACCGCCCATTCCGTCTCCCATGCCTCCCATCATTCCACCGCCACCCATCCCTCCACCACCCATGCCTCCGCCACCCATCATGCCGCCGCCCATCCCGCCGCCGCCGAATTGACCGAGCGCCGAGACGCGGTTGCGCGAACCGGCCGCAGCGGGTGGTGAGGAGGCGGATTGGTCGTCGTGCTTTGGCTCGTCGGCAGGTGCCGACGCTGGCAGATCGTCGGATCCTGGACTAGTCGGCGAACTCTGCGCAACCGTGGTTGTCTCGTCGCCAGGCGAGGTCGTGGTGTCGTTGATGGCGGGGGCAACGATCGGCGGGTTGGCCGACACCTCTGCCACCGACACTGCGGATGGCGTGGGCGGCTGGTTCCGGTCTCCGACTGAAGGAACCGAGTCGGTGGTCGCACCACAACCGCTGAGGGCGGCGAGCGTCATCGTTGAAAAGATCAGCACTGAGCGCCGCGTTGAGTTTCGCATTGCTGAGTTCACGGAACATCTCCTCATTTCTTGGGACACCCCCTGCTTCTTGGCTTACCATTACACAGCAGGGCGGAGGAAAAAGTCAAGCTGACGGGTTGATCTAGTTCACCCACTACCAGACTGAAGCTCACGTCGGGTAACGTGTCCATTGGACCGAGCGGAGCGGCGTGTGGATACGGCTAGTCACTATGTCGGCGGTCGCACGGGGTCATTCACGCGACAGAAGGCTTTTTGTAGCTGCCGAGGTCCACCTCTGGCCCTTGGTCTACGGCAGGTCAAAGACGGATTCTCGCATGCGAAAAGGGGAGAAGTGTAGACGCCAAGGGCCTTTAGCTCATTTCGGAAATGGCAGGAATGCCCGGCTTGGCCCATCCTGCGCTTTTTGATGTTGCGCTGTGCGCGTCAGTTTTGGCCTAGGTCGTTTAACGGCAAGCCGCAGGCGCCAGCGACCCGGATGGTGCGAACGACAGCCGACACTGACGCCTGCGGCTTGCCGTTAAACGACTTGCGACATCGCGGCGAGCGTACTGCGCAACACAAAACCTGCGTTGCGGGTTGCAGGAAACATCGCGAGCAGCCGCGAGGCCTGCGATCACGGACAGGACATTGGCTTTAGTTCATGTGAACCCGTAGCCGAACTTGGATCAGGCTATTCTCTCGGGCTGCGCGAGGCAGCCCCGCCCCGGCGTGCCTGAGCATCCTCGCACGGAGTTCGACGATACGTCAGCCTCGGCACAACCATCACGTTCAACTTCTTCGCACCGGAGCCGAAAGACAGCATGAAAACCAGCGTGCCGAATTGGCGGCGGCGGCGTTCCATCGTCGAAAACACGCGACCGTCGTTGCAGTTCCGCGGGCGGTGTGCATCTACGTCGCCAGCCCCGATCGACGTTCTGTCTGACTACGACGTTCGACTGATTCGCGAGGGCAATCACACGACGTTGTATCGACGACTTGGCGCCCATCGCGTCCAGCACGCGGGTCGCGCCGACGTCCGGTTCGCCGTCTGGGCGCCCAATGCGGAGCGGGTCAGTGTGATCGGCGACTTCAACGGATGGGACCGCGATGCCACGCCCATGGAGTTGGGCGGCGATCACGGCGTCTGGTCGCGTCTGGTCGGCGGACTCGGTGATGGATCGCTCTACAAGTTCGCCGTCCGCGCGGCCGGCGGTCAGTGGGTTGAGAAGGCGGACCCGTTCGCATTCGCCACGGAGCTACGCCCCGCTGCCGCCTCAGTCGTCTGCGACCTGGCGTACTCGTGGAGCGATGACGAGTGGATGAGTCACCGGCATCGTTGGCAAGCCGCCGAACGGCCGATGACCATCTATGAAGTACACCTCGGTAGTTGGATGCGGCGGTCCGACAACTCAGCCGGCTTTCCGAACTACCGCGAGTTGGCCGAGAAGCTCGTGCCGTACCTCGTCGAGATGGGCTACACGCACGTTGAACTCATGCCCATCACCGAGCATCCGTTCGACGGATCGTGGGGTTATCAGACCACCGGGTACTTCGCACCGACCAGCCGATTCGGAACGCCGCACGACTTCATGTACTTCGTGGAGCACTGCCATCAGCACGGCATCGGCGTGATTCTTGACTGGGTGCCTGGTCACTTTCCCCGCGACGGCTTCGGCCTGGCGAACTTCGACGGCACCAGTCTGTTCGAACACGCCGACCCGCGTCAGGGAGAGCATCCGCACTGGGGCACCAAGGTCTTCAACCACGGTCGCAACGAAGTGCGCAGCTTTCTGCTCTCGAGCGCGATGTTCTGGTGCGACAAGTATCACATCGACGCATTCCGCGTGGACGCCGTGGCCTCGATGCTCTACCTCGACTATGGTCGCGAATCGGGCGAGTGGCTGCCGAATCGATACGGCCAGAACGGAAACCTGGAGGCGATGGACTTTCTGCGGAGCTTCAACCACTTGGTGCAGACTTGCTACCCCGGCGTGCTGACCATCGCCGAAGAGTCGACGGCGTGGCCGGGCGTGTCGCGGCCGGCGTCGGCAGGAGGTCTGGGCTTTTCCATGAAGTGGAACATGGGTTGGATGAACGACACGTTGCGCTACTTTCGTCGCGACCTGATCCATCGCCGGTTTCACCAGAACGACCTGACGTTCAGCATGATCTACGCCTGGAGCGAGAATTTCATTCTGCCGTTTTCGCACGACGAGGTCGTACACGGCAAAGGATCGCTGCTCGACAAGATGCCCGGCGACGACTGGCAGAAGTTCGCGAACCTTCGCTTGCTGTTGGGTTACATGTTCGGGCATCCGGGCAAGAAGCTGTTGTTCATGGGCGACGACCTGGCGTTGTGGCGCGAGTGGGACCACACGCGCCCGATCGATTGGGACGCCCTGAAGTACGCGCCACACGCCGGCGTCAACCGGCTCGTGCAGGACCTGAACCGACTTTACCAGCGCGAGTCATCGCTCCATGGACGCGACTTCGCGCCGGAGGGGTTCGAGTGGATTGACTGCACGGACGCCGACAACAGCGTGCTCAGCTTCGTCCGCCGCGCGAAAGATCCTGCCGACTTCCTGGTGGTCGTGGCGAACTTCACGCCCGTGGTGCGCGGCCCCTATCGCGTTGGTGTGCCGGCGCCGGCAAGGTACCGCGAACTGCTGAACAGCGACTCGCGCGTCTACGGCGGTTCGAACGTCGGAAACCTGGGCTTCGTCCATGCCAAACCGATCGCGTGCCACGGGCGGCCGTACTCGATCGAGATCGGACTGCCGCCGCTTGGCATCCTGTTCTTCAAGCCCGCCTAGCGGCGTGTCGCGGCCTGGTGGCTGAGTTGCTCCGCAGCTCGGCGCGGTGACACAAAGCGCCTGATCTGCGCCGGGTGAAATCCGGGTGCACGACGCGGTTTGCGATTTGGCGTGCGCAAGTCGTTTAACGCCGAGCCGCAGGCGACGGCAGGCAGTTGTCCAGACAAGTGCCGTCGCCTTCGGCTCGGCGTTAAACGGAGCGCCTGCGCAAAGTGCGTCGCACCTCGTGAAATCCGCTAGCCGATCGCGGGGCCTGGCCAACCGTGAATCTGCCGCAGCGCCTCGAAGACGACGACGCTTGCCGCGTTGGAAGGATTCAGGCTGCGCGTGTGGTCTTGCATCGGCAGCCTCAACACGCGGTCGGCATCTGCGCTGAGCAGCCCGGGCGGGATGCCGCGCGTCTCGGGGCCAAACACAATGGCGTCGCCCGGCTGGAAGTTCGCCTCGGTGTAGAGCCGCGTCGCACTCGTCTCGATGAACCACATCGGACGCGGCCCGATCGCGGCAATGAGTGCAGTCCAGTCGTCGACCACTTCCCAACTCAGGCGCCGCCAGTAGTCCAGTCCAGCACGGCGCACACGCCGGTCATCGATGCGAAAACGGAGCGGCCGCACCAACCACAGTTTCGCTCCCGCGGCCACGCACGTTCGACCGATCGAGCCGGCGTTCAGCGGAATCTCCGGCCCAAAACATAAATAGCCTTGCACGATTCTGGGACAGTAGCCCGACGCGCCAGCGAGGGAGCACATGGCGAAATCACAAGAAATCAGGCCCGGTCCCTCGCTGGCGCGTCGGGCTACTGTCCCTGCGGACTCCCA
>Ga0185317_100037_pt1 | contig 59092 bp, 38 predicted proteins | sample DevilsHole_FD_128020 | JGI IMG/M metagenome (GOLD analysis project Ga0185317, IMG submission 128020) | Groundwater microbial communities from Devils Hole, Nevada to study Microbial Dark Matter (Phase II) - Devils Hole (SPADES assembly)... | ecosystem: Environmental > Aquatic > Deep subsurface >...
GGTTCGGGGTTCAGGGTTCGGGGGCAGGGTTCGGGGTTCAGGGTTCAGAGTTCAGAGTTCAGGGATCAGGGTTCGGGGTTCAGGGTTCAGGTCAGAACCGGCGGTCCTGAACCCTGAACCCCGAACCTGAACCCGGTCAGAACCGGCAGTCCTGAACCCTGAACCCCGAACCCTGAACCCCGAACCCTGAACCCTGAACCCTGAACCCCGAACCCCGAACCCTGAACCCTCCTTAGGGGCCGCCGAGTTCGCGGAGGATCTCCTCGACGGAGGCGATCTGGGCGGCGAGTTCGGCTGCGCGCTGCCGGTGCTGGTCGATCACCTCGGCCGGGGCCTTGGCGACGAAGTTCGCGTTCGAGAGCTTCGTCTGAAAACCCTGAAGCTGGGCGGTGAGCGAGGCGAGCAGCTTGCGGTTGCGGTCGAGTTCGGCCACGCGGTCGATCAGTCCGGTGAGCGGCACGTAGAGTTCCCAATCGGGCGCAACGGCCGAGACCGATTCGGGCGGTTTGGTCACGTCCGGCCCCGCCTCAAGATTCTCCACGGTGGCAAGTTGCTGGATGAACGGCGCCGCGCCGCGCAGCTCATCGGCGACGGCGGTGGAACAACGCACGTGGGCGTTCACCCGGCCGCGCGTGTCCACGTTGAACTTGCTGCGGATGTTGCGTATCGCGCGGATCAACTCCTGGAACCGGCCCATCTTGGTCTCGATGTCTGGATCGCGCCACTCGGCCGGCACCGCGGGCCACGGCGCGATCATGACGCTCTCGGCCGCCTGCGACGCCGTCGGCAGACCGCGCGATGGAACGATCTCGCCCAGGGCCTGCCAGATGTGCTCGGTCACGAACGGCGTCACGGGATGAAGCAGGCGCAGCAAGTGGTCGAGCACCGTGGCGAGCACTCGCTGGGCGGTCGGCCGAGACGCCGGATCGCGCAGCCGCAGCTTGGCCATCTCCACGTACCAATCGCAGAAGTCGCTCCACGCGAAATCGTACAGCGTCTTAGCGACCTCGCTGAAGCGGAAGTTCTCCAGATGTTCGGTGACGCGAGCGATCGTGTCCGCCAGCCGGCTGAGAATCCACCGCTCCTCGTCGGCCAGGGTGAGTGGTCCGTGGTGAGTGGTGAGTGGTGAGACCACAGCCGCCGGGTCTGACTGGCTGAACCCTGAACCCTGAACCCTGAACCCACCATCCTCGTAATCCTGCAGATTCATCAGCACGAATCGCGCAGCGTTCCACAGCTTGTTCGCGAAGTTACGGCCCTGCTCGAAGCGTTCGCTCACCACGCGCGCGACCGGCTCGCCGGGGTCGGGGTCGAAGTTCGGGCTGGAGAATTGGAAGTCCTTCTTGCAATTCGGGCACTTGATGCGCGGCTTCACCATCGTAGCCCGACGCGCGAGCGAGGGATCTTCTGAATCGGGGCCCAACGCACCACCGTCCCTCGCTTGCGCGTCGGGCTTCAGTGCCTTCGGCTTCATCTGCTGGTGTTCGAGTTTCTGGGCGATGTAGGTCTCGCAGAATGGGCACTCGTAGCCGACGGGCAGGCGAGCGTCCTGCGATTCGGTCGTCAGATAGGTCAGGGCGAAGCGCAGCGCGTCGGCCCCGTACTTGTCGATGATGTCGATCGGATCGACGCCGTTGCCCTTCGACTTGGACATCGTCTGGCCGAAACCGTCGAGAATTTTCGGATGAACGAACACATCGCGGAACGGTACGGCGCTGCAGTTGTACAGCCCCGCGATCACCATGCGTGCGACCCAGAGAGTGATGATGTCCCGGCTCGTCACGAGCACGCTCGTCGGGTAGTAGAACTTCATCTGCCCCCAGTCGGGTTCGATGATCGCATCCCGCGTTGCATCCATTCCCCCTCTCCCCGTCAGCGGGGAGAGGGTTGGGGTGAGGGGCTGCCCGGTCTGTGGACCAGAAGACCCCTCACCCCTGCCCCTCTCCCCGCTGACGGGGAGAGGGGGAATGGATGCGGGCGTTCGCTCCGGCCAGCCCAACGTCGAATGCGGCCAAAGCTGCGAGCTGAACCAGGTGTCGAGCACGTCGGGGTCTTGCACTAGACCGCAAGCCTCAAGCGCGTGGGCAAGTTCATCCGTCCCATGGCCCAGGCAAACGAGCAGCAGAATCGGCCGTAGTGGCTGTCCCTGCGGCCCCGCGCTTGGCTCCCCACCAGTCTCCATGTGCTTGACTGTAACCTGATCCGGATATTCCTTGGACAGCCGAATGATCTCGCCGAGTACAGTTTTGATCCGCTCCGCCGGACCAGTCACGTTTTGGCCGAAACTCCACACCGGAATCCGGTGTCCCCACCAGAGTTGCCGGCTGATGCACCAGTCGCGTTTTTCGCCGAGCCAGTCGAGGTAGGTCTTGGCGTAGCGTTCGGGGTGAATCTTCACGCGACCGTCGCGCACGGCCTGCATGGCGAGTTCGGCCAGGCCGAAAGAGGGTTCAGGGTTCAGGGTTCGGGGTTCAGGTTCAGAACCAGTACGCGAGCCGGTCATTTCTTCGGGCACTGAACCCTGAACCCTGAACCCCGAACCCTCATCCCCCATCCTCACGAACCACTGATCCGACAAGTACGGTTCGATCGGCGTCTTCGAGCGGTCGCTGAACTTGAGCGGGATCATGCGGTCCTCGCGGCCCTCGAACAGGCCGAGCGTCTCCATGTCGGTCGTGACCGATTCGCGCGCGACATAGCGGTCCATGCCGGCGTACTTGCCGCCCGCGTCGTTGATCGTGCCGTCGGAGTTCAGGATGTTGATGATGTCGATCTCGTCCGGCTTGCCACGATGCCGCTGCCAGCAGGCGTAGTCGTTCGGATCGTGCGCCGGCGTCACCTTCACCGCACCTGTGCCCATCGTTGGGTCGGCCAGTAGGCCGTCGGCGATGATCGGTATCTCACGGCCGGAGGCGAAGGCAGTAGGCAGTAGGGAGTCGGTGGTAGGGGAAGCAGTACATTTGTTTGGGTCGTGACTGATCGGGACGATCGCGATCCGGCCAATGAGATGCTTGTACCGCGGGTCGTCGGGATGCACGGCGATAGCGGTATCACCCAGCATCGTCTCCGGCCGCGTCGTCGAGAACCGAACGTACTCTGTTGTCCCCTCTTCCCCTACTCCCAACTGCCTACTGCCTACTGCCTTGACCGGATACTTGAACGTCCAGAAGCCGCCCTTCACCTCCTCGGTGTACGTCTCGTCGTCGGCGACGGACGTCAGCAGGTGCGTGTCCCAATTGACGAGTCGCTTGCCGCGGTAGATCAGTCCGTCCTTGAACATTCGGAAGAACGTCTCGCGCACCGCCAGGGCACAGACGGGGTCGAACGTGAACCGCGTGCGCCGCCAGTCGCACGAGCTGCCCAGCCGGCGAAGCTGGTTCAGGATTCGCTTTTCGTACTCGTCTTTCCACTGCCAGATCCGTTCGACGAGTCGCTCGCGGCCGAGTTGCTGGCGGGTCAATCCCTCCTGTTCGCGCAGCCGCTTCTCCACTACCGCCTGCGTCGCGATGCCCGCGTGATCGGTGCCGGGCATCCAGAGCGTGTTGAACCCTTGCATGCGCCGCCATCGGGCGAGGATGTCCTGGAGCGTGTTATTGAGCGCGTGTCCCATGTGCAGCGCCCCGGTGACATTGGGCGGCGGGATCACGATGGTGAACGGTTGAGCGTGGAGGGTTGAGCCTTGCGGGCCAGGACCGTCGCTGGTCGGGCCCTGAGCCTGCGCCGGGCGTGGCGGCTCGGCGTGGAAGTAGCCTTTCTGTTCCCAGAAGTTGTACCACCGCTCTTGGGCTTCCTTGGGATCGTAGCGCGAGGCAAGCGTCGTGCTCATGAGTTCTCGATCGGTTCAGGTTCAGTTCGATGTTGGCCGCCGGAAGTATGATCTGCACCCCATTTCGCGAAAAGACCGAAACATGCCGGACCCTTGACTTGATTTCTCGCGCCGCGAGCCGGATAGTGTGCACTAACAAGCTCGGCAAGCACACGAGTCAGACCGGTCGCAGGCCCGACGGGTTCGCTTCGGGTCGCGAAGGAGAAGCGATGGCGAGGCTGTTCGCTGCTGTGACCGCGGCGTGCGGGCTGCTGGCAACGGTCGCCTTCGCGACGGATGGACCTGGGCGCGGCGTCGCGGACACGAACTGGCCACACTGGCGCGGGCCGTTCGGCACCGGCGAGGCGCCCGATGCCGACCCACCCGTCGAGTGGAGCGACGAGCGGAACATCCGCTGGAAGGCTCGGCTGTCGGGCAAGGGGCATTCGACGCCGATCGTCTGGGGCGACCGCATCTTCGTGACCACTGCGGTGCCGTACGGCGAGTCGTTGCCGCCGCGCTACAGCACCGCGCCCGGCACGCACGACGGCGTGCCCGTCACCCAGCGCCACGAGTTCGTCGTGCTCGCGGTCGATCGCCGCGACGGTAGCGTCCTGTGGCAGCGCACGGTGCATCGCAAGCTGCCGCACGAGGGCGCTCACTACACCGCCAGCCTCGCCTCCAACTCGGCCGTGACCGACGGCGAGCATGTCTACGCCTTCTTCGGTTCGCACGGGCTTTACTGCCTGGACTTCGACGGCGAACTCGTGTGGAAGAAAGACGACTTCGGCGAGATGCAGACCAAGCACGGCCACGGCGAAAGCGCCTCGCCGGTGCTCGCGGGCGACTCGCTGATCATCAACTGGGACCATGACGGGCCGTGCTATGTGCTCGCGCTCGACAAGCGGACCGGGCGGCAACGCTGGAAGGTCGACCGGCCTGAAGAGACCTCGTGGTCGTCGCCGATCGTGGTGGAGCACGAGGGCCGGCCGCAACTGATCGTCAGCGGCACAAATCGGCTGCGCGGCTACGACCCGACGACGGGGCGAGTGATTTGGCAGTGCGCCGGCCTGTCGTCGAACATCGTCGCCTCGCCGGTCGCCGCGCGGGGCATGGTGTTCGCCGGCAGCAGCTACGAAAAGCGGGCGCTGCTGGCCGTTCGACTGAGCGGTGCGGCGGGCGACATCACCGGCACGGACCGCGTCGTCTGGAGCCGGTCGCGTGGCACTCCTTACGTGCCGTCGCCGCTGCTGTACGGCGACTCGCTGTACTTCCTCACGCACTACCAGGGCATTCTGTCTCGCGTGCACGCCGCGACCGGCGAAGATCGGCCCGGCGCGATTCGCCTCGCCGGGCTGGGCAACATCTATGCATCGCCCGTGGGCGCGGGCGGCCGCGTGTACATCACCGATCTCGACGGCGCCACGATCGTGCTCAGCCACGAAGACACACCCCGCGTACTGGCGGTGAACCGTTTGAACGACGGCTTCGCCGCCTCGGCCGCCGTCGTCGGCCGCGAACTCTTCCTGCGCGGTCAGAGATACCTCTACTGTATCGTGGCGGAACCGGACCGCTGATCATCGCCGATAACGCACCCGAACCTAGCGACGCGGCCACTCGGTGTGTAGATTGACGTGCCAACCGCGAGCGACGGCGGCGGCCCTGATGTTTCGTCACTTGGCTACTCGACCATCAACGCGAGGTCCTCGCCAAGTCGCTCGCGTTCATCAAAGGACTGTCGGCGAGGGCCGGCGAGTAGCCATGGGCAATCTCATGGGCGCCATCGGCATCGGCATGATCGGCAGCGGTTTCATGGGTCTGACCTACAGCGAGGTCGTGGCCCGTCACGCGACGGGGTGCCGGCTCGCGGCGGTCAGCGGCGGGCGCCGTGCGCCGCAGCTTGCCGCCGACTACGGCGTGCCGAGCGAACCCTCGGTCGACCGCCTAATCGCTCGCAGCGACGTCGACGCGGTCGTGCTCGCCACGCCCGACCAGGACCGACTCGAACTGACCCGCAAGGCTGCGGCGGCGGGCAAGCACGTGCTCGCCGAAAAACCGATGGCGCCGACCGTGGCCGAGTGCGATGCGATGATCGCCGCCTGCTCGGCCGCGCGCGTCAACCTGGCGGTCGTCCAGACCGAACGGTTTCGCAAGATCACCATGAAGGCGAAACAGCTCATCGACGACGGCGTGCTGGGTCCGATTCGCATGCTGCGCACCGTCTCGGCGTTCCCACTGCCGCTTGCCAAACAACTTTTCGACGAGCGGCGGTGGATGCTCGACCCGCGCGGCGGCGGGCTGTTCATGGGAATGGCGTCGCACAACACCGACTTCTTGCGATGGCTGACCGGCCGCAACGCCGTGAAGGTGTTCGCGCAGGCGACCACGTTCAGCGACATCGCCGCCCCGGCCCTATCGGTGATGGCGCAGATCGAGTTCGACGGCGGCATCATGGCCCACATGTGGATCACCGCCGAGCTGCCGCCACCCAGCCTGCCCGCCAGCGAGGTCCGGTTCCAGGTCTTCGGCCGCGACGCCATGATCGACCTCGAAAACTTCGAGTACCTCGACCTCGGCAAGGGCGACCAGTGGGAGCGCATCTACACGCCCGAACGGTTCGACTATCTGAAAGAACCCAAGTCGCCGATTCGTCTGTTCCCACACATCGGTGTGATCCAAGAGTTCGTCGACAGCATTCACGAGCGTCGCGCGCCGCGAGTTGGCGGGCCCGAGGGCCGCGCGGCAGTCGAGCTGTGCGAGGCGTGTCTCATCTCGGCCCGCACCGCCCAGCCCGTCACGCTGCCGTTGTAAGGCACACCCTTCACTACTCGGACGTGTCACACTGCCTCTCGTCGCGACGAACCGACATAAGCCGCAGTTTAGTTTCGCCTCATCGCCAGTTCACGGCGTCCACGTAGACTCCACTTCGGTTTCGGTCACCCTGATCGTTGAACGTGTGGCTACCGGCCACGAGCGCGGGACCGAATGAACTCACAGCCCTTGTGGAGGAATCACGATGAACCGGTTCACTCAGAGTCGCGTGCGGCGCAGCCGCCGGCCATTCCAAACTCATTTCGACACGTTGGAGCAACGATCGCTGCTCAGCTTGCTGGGTCGCTACTCGCACGCGGCAGCCGAGATCGTGCGAGTGGAGAATGCGGAAGACGGATCGCACAATGCGGCCGCGGTCGACGCCGTGTTGTCCGATCGCGCTGCTGCGAGGCGATCGACCGCCGCGCGTGGGGCGGCCACGCTCGACTTCGCGTCCGTCGGAGGCAACACGTACTTTCTGCTTCAGCCGGGCCTGACGCTGACGCTCGAGGGCATCGACGACGGCGAGTTCGTGCAGGTCATCATCACGGTGCTCAACGAGACACAGATGGTCGACGGCGTCGAGACGCGGGTGGTCGAGGAACGCGAGTCGGCCGACGGCCAACTGATCGAGGTATCGCGCAACTTCTTCGCGGTCGATAGAAACACCAACGACGTGTACTACTTCGGCGAAGACGTGGACGACTACGAGAACGGCGTGATCGTCGGTCACGACGGCGCGTGGCGGTCGGGCGTCGACGGCGCCAGGTTCGGGCTGATCATGCCGGCCAACCCTCAGCGCGGCATGACCTACATGCAGGAAAACGCCCCCGGCGTCGCCGAGGACACGGGCCTGGTCCTGGGTTTCCGCCGCAACGTGCGCACGCCGGCCGGTACCTTCCAAAACGTCTTGGCGGTTCGTGAGACGTCGCCGCTCGATCAGTCCGCCAGCATCAAGTTCTACGCGCCGGGCGTCGGCATGATCCGAGATGACAAGCTGAAACTGGTCAACGTGACACGACCGCTCGACCTCACGTCGACCGGCCGAAACACCTACTTCATTTTGGAGCCTGGCCACACGCTGACGTTCGAAGGCGAAGAGGACGGCGATCAGGTACAGCTCGTCGTCACCGTGCTCAATGAGACGCAGACCGTCGACGGCGTCGAGACACGAGTAGTCGAGGAACGCGAGACGGTGAACGGCGCCCTCGTGGAAGTATCGCGCAACTTTTTCGCGATCGACCGTGGCACCGGCGACGTGTACTACTTTGGCGAGGACGTGGACGATTACGAGAACGGCGTGATCGTGGGCCACGACGGAGCGTGGCGGTCGGGCGTGGACGGCGCCCAGTTCGGCTTGTTCCAGCCGGGCGCTCCGCGCCGCGGCATGGAGTTCAAGCAGGAAGACGCGCCGGGTGTGGCCGAGGATACGGGCCGGGTCGTCGGCTTCCGCCGCAACGTGCGCGTGCCGGCCGGGACCTTCCAAAACGTTCTGGCCGTGCGCGAGACGACGCCGCTGGAACCAGGTGCGGTCAGCAACAAGCTCTATGCGCCGGGCGTCGGCATGATCGTCGACGACATCCTACGCCTGGTAAACGTGACCCCCGCTTGACGCGATCTAAATAGCCTTGCACGATTCTGGGACAGTAGCCCGACGCGCCAGCGAGGGGAGCACATGGCGAAATCACAAGAAATCAGGCCGGTCCCTCGCTGGCGCGTCGGGCTACTATCCCTGCGGACTCCCAGGATCACGCAAAGCCATTTAGATGACCGTGCGTGATCGTGGGAATGCCGCTCACCCCGACCCTCTCCCCGCAGCGGGGAGAGGGCGAATAGACTTCGAATCGCTTCGTTCAACTATCTATGCATTCTGCGCGTCTTTCTCCCTCTCCCCTTTGGGGAGAGGGTTGGGGTGAGGGGCACTCGGGTGATTCGCAGATTCACGCACGGTCATCTAAATAGCCTTGCACGATTCTGGGACAGTAGCGCGACGCGCCAGCGAGGGGGCACATGGCGAAATCACAAGAAATCAGGCCCGGTCCCTCGCTGGCGCGTCGGGCTACTGTCCCTGCGGACTCCCAGAATCACGCAAAGCCATTTAGAAGTCCGATTCGGCCAGCGGCTCCATGCCCGCGCGCGTGGCCAAGGCGTGCAACACGTCGAACCCGACGGTCGCGTCGATCCACCGCACGCAACCGTCGGCGAACAGGAAGTGGGCGCCGCTGCGACCGTGATGAACGCTGAAGAAGTTGGCCGGGCCCGATTCCACATCGCACAACGGAAAGGATGCAAAATGAGCCATGGTGTGAACGGCCGAGTCCTCCTCCTCGTCGCTCCAGACGGGCGCGCCGGGCGTCACGCGTGCCACACCGAAGGCGACCGCGCCGGCCCACGGCGCCTGCGTGATCACCGCAGGCCGCTCGCCGACGGCGATTGTCTTGCTCGTGCCGTCCAGGATGTCGCGCGTGCGGACGTGGCTGTTCCGCCAGAACAGCCCGTTGCTGGCGTCGTGCAGCTCGCCGACGTCGCCCCACGAGCCGAAGTTGGCGGCGTAGCTGTTCGTGCCGAGACCGCGCGCGAGCACCGCGCCCGTGTCGTCGATCACGTCGCATACGCCGGCTGCCGTGTCGGTTGGGCACATGAACAACTCCACGCGATGCCTCACCGCCGTCGTGTTGCCGAGTTGCTCGACCGGCAGATGGTAGTTGCAGGCGTTATACAGCGACGCCTGATCCAGATTGCCGAGCAGCATCGCCGCCCAGCCCCAGCCGGGCGTCGTGTCTTCGTGCGGCTCGGCCAGTGCCGGGTCCGGCTCGCCGCGGATGAAACCGGGCGGGAACGCCCCGAACGTCTCGTGATAGTTGTGGAGTGCGACCCCAAGCTGGTGCAAGTTGTTCTTGCACTGCGTCCGTCGAGCCGCCTCACGCACCGTCTGGACCGCCGGCAGCACGAGCGCGATCAACAGGCCAATGATGGCCAGCACGACCAACAGCTCGATAAGCGTGAATGCCGCGACTCGCCGTGGTGATCTGGCGCGCATGACCGTAGGTCGCTCAGTGTCCCGCGACGGCCGGCTGCTGCCGACGACCTCTACCGGTCGGCGGTTCAGCTCCGGCCGTCGCACTCATCCTAGCAACCATCATCGCGATGCAACACGCGGTATCGTCGTGGATAAGCCGGAATTTATCTTCGACTCACTCGCGGCTCACGCCCGTCGGTGATACTCTTGATGCACACACAGCCATAGGCACAAAGCAGAGCCATTGGTCGCAACAGTGTGCCGCCCGCGGCCCGCGTGCGGCTTGCCGTGGGCACGTTGCTCTTGCCCAGTGGTCGCAACAGTTCGGCGCCGGGCGGCGCGCACGGGATGGCCCAGACATGGGAGTCCGAATCCTGGTGATCGAAGACGAGCCGCAGATTGCGGACTTCATCGTGCGCGGGCTGCGCGAAAAGGGCTTCGCGGTCGAGCACGCGGCCGACGGCGTCGACGGTTGGCACCAGCTCGGCTCAGGATCGTGGGACGTGGTGCTGCTCGACTGGTGGCTGCCCGGCTACGACGGGCTGGAACTGTTGAAACGCTACCGCCACACCGGGCACGACACGCCGGTCCTTTTCCTCACCGCGCGCGACGCCGTGTCGGACCGCGTGCGCGGACTCGACGGCGGCGCCGACGATTACCTCTGCAAGCCGTTCGCCTTCTCCGAGCTGCTCGCCCGCGTCCGCGCACTGACTCGGCGGCCCGACCGCCGCACCAGCACGGTCGTGGCGGCCGGCGATGTGCGCATCGACCTGGCGACGCATCGCGCCGAACGGGCCGGCCGGCGGCTCGACCTCACGGCCAAGGAACAGGCGCTGCTCCTTTTCTTCCTGCGCCACCCCGGCGAGGTGCTCACGCGCACGCGCATCTACGAACAGGTTTGGGACGAGCGATACGACGGGCTGTCGAACACGCTCGAAGTCCACGTCATGGAGTTGCGCCGCAAACTCGAATCGCACGGCCCGCGCGTGATTCACACGCTGCGTGGTCGCGGCTACCTGTTCGGCGAACCGAGCCACGGAGCCTGACGCCGAATGACCCTGACCACTCGTCTCACGGTGTTTTTTCTCGCCGCGCTCGGCGGCGTGCTGGTCGGTTTTTCCGCCGGCCTCTGCGTGCTCGCGCGCTGGTACCTCTACGCCGATCGTGCCGATCAACTGAGCGTCGCGCTGCACACGCTGGTCGCCGCGGCCGAGATCGACCCGGCGGGCGTCGAGTGGGACACTCGCGAGCGCCCCGTGTCGCTCGGATTGGGCCGCAAGCGCGATCAGTTTCGCTGGATGGTCGGCAACGATGCCGGCGCCGTGATCGACGGGTCGCCGGGCGCCGCCGCCGATCAGGTCCTTGGGCAAGCCCCGCCGCTTCGTGACGTTGGCATGCAACCGAGAATGTCCGTCGAGCACGCGGGCGAGACGTGGTGGATGATGCAGCGCCGGCTCGTCGCCGGCCCATCAACCCACCCGGCGAACCACACCGACGTCGACGATGACGCGGACGAATTGCCGAAGTACCCCGCGCTCGTTCTGACCGTCGTGCTGTCGATCGAGCCGGTGCGGGATGCGCTGCGACTGATGGCGTTCACATCGACCGGCCTGTCGGCCGCCCTGTGGCTCGCGGTCGCCTTCATGAGCCGGCGCATCTGTCGAGGCGCGCTGCGGCCGATGATCGAGATGGCCGACAAGGCGCGGTCGATCGAAGCGGCTGAGCTACACGAGCGACTGCCGAACCCGTGCACGCGCGACGAGGCCGAGCAACTTTGCCGCGCGTTCAACGACCTGTTGGCCCGACTCGAAGAATCGTTCGCTCGTCAGCGACGATTCACCGGCGATGCGTCGCATCAACTCCGCACGCCGCTAGCGGCCATGCTGGGTCAGCTCGAAGTCGCCTTGCGTCGCCCGCGCTCGCCCGACGAGTACGTCCGGGTCCTCGACTCGGTACGGGGCCAGGCAGGCCGGCTCCGCCACATCGTCGACATGTTGCTGTTTCTCGCCCGCGCCGACTCCGACGCGAAGCTCCCCGATCTCGAAGCCGTCGACCTATCGGCGTGGCTGCCGGATCACCTGCAGACCTGGGCCGGCCACTCGCGCGCGGCCGATCTGCACGTCGAGTGTCCCGACGGCGAGCCGATTGTCGTCGACGCCGAACCGCACCTGCTCGGCCAGATGCTCGACAACCTACTCGACAACGCCTTCAAGTACAGCGAGCCGGTCACGCCGGTCACGCTGCGAGTCGCGCCCGGTGCCGGCGCGAACATGGTCGCGATCACCGTCGAAGACGCCGGGCCGGGCATCCCCGCTGCCGACCTGCCACACATCTTTGAACCGTTCTACTGCTCGCCCGACGCGCGGCGTCGCGGCCGCGCCGGCTGCGGCCTCGGCCTCTCGGTAGCTCACCGCATCGCCACAGCGTTCGGCGGATCACTGCACGCCCAAAGCACTCCCGCCGAAGGTTCACGCTTCACTATTCTGCTACGCCGCCATGATCACGATCACGAGCAGGACCGACTCGCCCCGCTCGCGCTGCAGACGAACACCAGACCGTGAGCAACCGGGCCGCGACGCCTCCGATCACACCCGCGAGACTCTCTAAGCTAAGTACTGTGCCGCATTGAATAGGGTCTGAAATCCACTTCGGTCGTTTAACCCGCAGCCGCAGGCGAGGCACAACAAGCGCCAGCCATGCCTCGCCTGCGGCTGCGGGTTAAACGACCGAAGTGGATTCCACCTGCCCCTTGGCCTACAATCGCGGCCATGAAAACCAACATACGAGCATCCTTCGCGGCGCTTTGTCTTGCCTCGTGCATCGCCGACGCATGTCGGGCCGACGTCGCTCGGATCGAGATCGTTCGACGTGAGCCGTTTGCGGGCGACATGGAGTTCGGCGCCGTGGGACGATACGAGAAGCTCGTTGGCCGCGTGCACTTCGCGGTCGACCCCGACGCCAAGGCCAATGGCCGGATCGTCGACGTCGCACTCGCGCCGCGTACCGCCGCGGGCAAGGTCCAGTGGTCGGCCGACTTCTATATGCTCAAGCCACTCGACGTGGCGCGCGGCAATCGGGCGCTGTTCTATGACGTGAACAACCGCGGCAACCAGACGGCGATGCGCATGTTCAACGACGCCAGCGGCAACGACCCCGACGGCGCGGGCAACGGGTTCTTCATGCGGCAGGGGTTCGTGGTGCTCTGGAGCGGCTGGATCGGCCAGGTGCTGCCCGGCGGCGGGCGCATGACGCTCGACGTGCCGGTCGCGACCGACGCCGGCCGCGAGATCACCGGACTGGTCCGGGCCGAGATGACGCCCGACGCGCCGGCCGAGCGGCTGAACATCGCGCAGTGGGCCAACCAGGGTTATTTCGAGCCGACCGAGCGGGGCCGGCGCGAGTCCACGCTCAGTTGGCGCCTGCGCGAGGCCGAGCCGCGCGTCGCGATCCCGCGCGAGCAATGGTCGATCGAAGTCTCGCGCCCCGACGGCGCCACGCTGCCGCTCGTCGAACTGCGGCTCTCCGGCGGCTTCAAGCCCGGCTACATCTATGAACTCATCTACGAGGCCCGCAAGCCGATCGTCCAGGGACTCGGCCTGGCCGGCATCCGCGACCTGGTCTCGTTCTTGAAGTACAACACATCCGAACAGAATCCGTTGCGAACGGCCGACGGCAAGTCGGCGATCGCGCGGGCCTACGCCTTTGGCACATCGCAGAGCGGTCGCTGCGTGCGTCAGTTCCTGTACGACGGATTCAACGCCGACGAGGCGGGCCGGCAGGTGTTCGACGGGCTGATGCCGCACGTGGCCGGCGCCGGCATGGGGTTCTTCAACCATCGCTTCGCGTCGCCCACGCGGCACAACGCTCAGCACGACAATCACCAGTATCCGGCCGACGTGTTTCCGTTCGCCTACACCGACACGACCGATCCGGAGACTGGCCGGGTCGATTCGCTGATGCGCCGCGCTCGCGAGACGAGGACCGTGCCGAAGGTGATGCAGACTCAGAGCGAGGCCGAATACTGGCATCGCGCCGCATCGCTCGTACACACCGATCCGCTCGGCCGCACCGACGTGCCGCTCTCCGACGACGTGCGGCTCTACGTGTTCGGCGGCACGCAGCACGGACCCGGCAGCGACCCGCCGCGCCCCGGCAACGGACAACTGCTGACCAACCCGGCCGACTACCGACCGTTCTTGCGTGCATTACTCGTCGCGCTCGACGCCTGGGTGCGCGACGGCACGCCGCCGCCGCCGAGTGCCTATCCGACGCTCGCCGAAAACACGCTCACCATGTGGGACCGAGCGTCGGCCGGTTTCCCCGCGTTGCCGGGCGTGCGATATCCCGAGGTGATTCAGCAGCCGTCGTTTTGGGACTACGGTCCGAGCTTCCTGACGCAGCGCATCATGACGGTGCAGCCGCCGAAGCGCGGGGTTGATTACGTCGTCCGAGTTCCCCGGTGCGACGCCGACGGCAACGCGACCGGCGTCTTGCGCCTGCCGCGCGTGGCCGTGCCGCTGGGGACGTACACCGGCTGGGCGCTGCGCAAACGCGAACTCGGCGCCGAGAACGAACTGTTGAGCCTGGCCGGCTCGTACATCCCGCTGGCCAAGACGGCATCCGACCGCGAGGCGAGCGGCGATCCGCGTCGGGCGGTCCTGGAACGCTACAAGGATTTCGACGACTACCGCACTCGCTATGCCGCCGCGGTCGCTGAGCTTGGCAAGAGACGCTTGCTGCTCGACGACGACGCTCGGCAGCTCGCTCGCGACGTCGAGTCGTTCCGGCCGGCCTTTGAATGACGGCCAGACCGTGAACAACGCCGCGGCAACGCCGACTTCTTCACAGGAGCGGTCCATGAAACCACTGAGTACTGTTCCACATTGAAAGAGGTTCGTTTAACCCGCAGCCGCAGGCGAGGCACAACAAAACAAACGCCAGCCATGCCTCGCCTGCGGCTGCGGGTTAAACGACCGAGGTCGATTTCAGACCCTATTCAATGCGGCACAGTACTCAATGCGGCACAGCACTGAGCGTGCTGCCAACGGCAAGCCCGTGTGCACCGCGCGGAGGCGAACCATGATGTCCCATCACAATCGTTCCGGCAATCGCGATGTTCTCGTCGCCTTTGGCTTGGCTGTGGGGCTAGCGCTGCTTGGCGGCACAGCACTTTTTGTCTTCGGCCGGCCCGATCAGGTCGATGGGCGAGCGACGGGCAGCGCCGGATCGAGCACGGCCGCCGTCGACGACGCCAGCCGCCCACTCAGCACTCAGTCCGACACCCCGAATCGCCCGTCGTCGAACGCCGCTGTCGACCTCAGGGGCGGCGCCGACTTGTCGAGCATTCCGTCGGATCCTGCTCAGCAGCCGACCACGTTCGATAGCGCGCCGGCCGCCGCACCCGCGGACCAAACGGAGGGCGAGGAGAGTCCACGGCGGCTGGCTCGCCGAATGCGTCGCGAAGTACAAGCCGGTTCGACCAGGCAGGCGCTCGCGACGGCGCGCGAAATCGCCGCGCTGCTCCCCAGCTCAGAACGACGCGCGAGAATCTTGGGCGTCTTGGCTCAGGCCGAATCGGGCGAGGGCAACGGGTCGGGCGGCGGCGGCGGCCAGACGGTCGACTTCGACAGCTTGATTCAGTTGATCGAATCGACAATCTCGCCGAACTCGTGGGATTCGGTCGGCGGCGCTGGAACGGTCGAGCCGTTTCCGGGCGGCGTGTACATCGACACGCGCGGCTTGATGAAGCTGCGCGAACGACCTGGCGGGGCGGCTGGGGCGGCCGCGGTGCGCACCGAGTCGCGCGACGAGGCCGCACCCGCGGGCGCGGCGGGCAACGCGACGCTGCGCAGGATCTCATTGCCGCGACTGGAACGCGAGGTCGCTCGCTATCTGGCCCGCGGCGAACTCATCCCCGACGAAATCCGCAACCTGGCCGGCCTGCAGCAGGTGCAATATGTACTGGTCTATCCCGAAGAACACGACGTGGTGATCGCCGGCCCCGCCGACGAACCGCAGCGCGACGAGTTCGGTCGCGTCGTCGGACGCACCAATGGCCGGCCCGTGCTGCAACTCGACGACCTGGTGGTGATCCTGCGGGCGTGCTTCGCCGACTCCGACACGTTCGGCGTCTTCGGCTGCGGCATCTATCCGCGTCGCGAGCGGCTCGAACAGGTGCAGCAGTTTCTGACGGCGTCGGCCGCGGCGGGTCCGATCGAGCCGCGCGACCGGCCGCGTTGGCTGGCCGACCTGCGTGAGCAACTCGGCGAGCAGGACATCCAGGTTTTCGGCGTACCCGCCGGCTCGCGCGTAGCGCACGTGATGATCGAGGCCGATTACCGCATGAAGCTCGTCGGCATCGGATTGGAGCCGGCCGCCGTGCCCGGCATCCCCAGCTACTTCGACCTGCTCGGCGAGCCGGACGACGCGCGGCTCGCTCGCGGCATCGACACGCTGCGCTGGTGGTTCACACTGAACTACGACGCGATCACCGCGACGCCTGAGCGCGACGCATTCGAACTGGCGGGCAGCCGCGTACAGGTGCTAAGCGAAAACGAGTTGCTCACGGCCCGCGGCGACCGCGTGCACACCGGCCAATCGGACCCGATCAACGCCGAGTTCGCCCGCAACTTCAGCGCTCGCTACGCCGCGCTGGCCGAGCGCGACGCGAACTACGCCGATCTCGCCGCCGTCTTCGACCTGGCCGTCTTGGGCGGCCTGTTGCGCGGCCAGGCGATCCCGCAGGCGATCGGCTGGGAGATGAACACGTTCCTCGATCCGCTCGAGTACATCGTGCTGCTTCGCCCCGCGCCGCGCACGGTCGAGACGGTAATGAACCATCGCGTCTATCGCGGCCGGCACATCATGGCCGCGGTCAGCGGCGGCGTTCACGTGAACCCCTGGAAAGTCGTCGCCGCCGACAAGATCAAAGACGACTCCAAACATTCCGCGGCACAACAACGCGCCGCAGGACGAGAATCGGCCGCCAGTCGATGGTGGTGGGAATGAGCATTAGTGTTCTACTCGGTAACATGCGCGCGCCGTGCGTGCATGTTCGTGGCCGAGGCTGCCCGCGTCGGCACCGGACGCTGGCAGCGTCCGCCACGTTGGGTTGTGGGCGCTGCCCGCGTTAGGAGTGCGGTCACGGCCGAGAACGTCTTCGCGTTATGGCCAACGGGGCTTCGTGGTTTGATCGCCGTCGTTCTGCGTCGGCGCCGGAGCCTCGAAGAACAGCGGAGCGGGGTCGGTCGTGGCGACGGGAGTCGGCCTGGTGCGTCGCATGACGAGCACCGCGGTGATGATCGAGAGGATGGCGATCGCGACGCCGACCGCCAGTCCGTAGGTGTTGGTCCACTCGGCGTCGGGGCGCAGCGCGGGCGGGGCTTGCCAACGGAATCGGCGAGCAAGCAGCACAGGCGACGAGTAGCGCTTGCTTTCCTGAGTGTCGTGCCGCCACCAGCCCAGGAAGTAACCGGCCACGGTGACGTGCTCGAAGATGTTGCCCAGCGGCATGCCGGTCGGCGGCTCGGCCACGATCACGATGTACGGTGTGCGGCCGCCCTCGTCGGTATAGACGCAGCCCTCGTAGCGCATCTGGAAGCCGTATTCGTTGTCGTCAAATTCGTCGCGAACGAGGCGACGCAGCCGGCCGCGGAGCGCGATCGCCTGGCCGCGATAGTTGTCTGGGTCGCGCAGCAGGTGGGCGAGCGTGACGTCGCGCCGGGCGTTTTTCTCTATCCAATCGGCTGGATTGTGCCGGGCGAGATCGAGCAGATAGTAGTAGGGGTCGGGATCAAGCTCGAGCGAGTGATCGACGAAGTCCGCCAGGCGGGACAACTCGACCGAGCGAATGCCGATCGCCGTCGATACATCGGGCGGTCGGACTTCTTCGGCAGTTTCCGAGACGAGGGGCGTTGCGTCGACCGGCTGTTCCTGATCGCCGAGCCAGCCGGCCCGCATGGTCGAATAGGCCATGAGGCCCACAACGACGACCAGCATCACGATCAGGTTCGGCAGCCGCGCCGGCATCGAGATGCGCCGGCGTCGCCGCGGCGGCTCGTCAGACCCAAAACGCAACATCGTTCACTTCGCGGCGGCCATTGCCTTGTCGCCGTCCATCACTTTGTAGAGCGGCAGATACCGGTAATACACTTCGAGCGTCAACAGGCCGATGCTCGTGAGCATGACGCGGCCGCCGGTCTCACTGTGGCCTACGTCTTTCGCCGGCTTGTCGGGGTCCCAACTTCCAAACTCGCAGCGGCCCTTGTCGCGGTCCTGGGTCTCGACCCAGATCGTTCGCATCTCGCGATTCCAGCGGTCCCACTCGGCACCCTGCATGTTGTGCATCACCTGGGTGGCGTAATACCAGTAGTACGCGTTGCGATAGCCAAGCGACGGTGGGTTGGCCTTGAGGAACTCGACGCCCTCGCGAATGCCTTCGTCGCCGCGCACCGCGCCCAGGTATTGCTGGCACAACAGGCCGACCGCCGTCATTGCCGGGCTGCCACCGCCGGGCCCGTCGTAGCCGAACCGGCCGCCGTGCTTGCCGAACGAGACGGATTTCAAGAACTTCTTCGTCAGGTCAAAAGTCTGTGGCTTCACTTCGAGACCGCCCATGTACGCGCTCTTGAGCGCCATGAGCTGCCAACCGACGACCGATGTGTCGCCGGTCGGCGACTTGGGCGTGTAGCGCCAGCCGCCGTGCGACGGGTTCTGGGCGTACTCGATGAACCGGACCGCCTTCTGAGCCGCGGCGCCGACCCGCGCGTCGCGCGTGAGTGCATACGCTTCGGCGAGCACGATCGACGCCAGGCCGTGAACGTACATGTTCTCGCCCGACGCCTTGGCCAGGCTGCCGCTCTGCGGATCCTGATTGGCGATCATCCAGGTGAGCCCGGCGCCGATCTGTTTCTGATACGGTCCCGATTTGTGTGTATAGCCCGCGGCGAGGAAGGGCAGGAGGCCGAACGCAGTGCCGGCCATGTCGTGTTTCGCGCTGCCCACGCCCGAACATCTGCCCTGGCGGCAAGACTGGTGAAGACTCCAATGTCCGTCGGGGTATTGGTGCCGCAGCAGCCAATCGAGTCCGGCGTGCACGGCCTGTTCGGTCTGCTTGGTCCCGCCCTGGCTGCCGACCATGGCCTGACGCATTCCCTGGCCGCGCGAGTTCAGTTGCCCGCCGGCCCCCTTGGCGGCCATCGCGGTGGGGTTCATGCCTTCAAGCAGGTTGGCCATGCTGTCGAGCGCGGGCATGTCCACGGGCGACATCGACGCCGCCTCGACCGCGGCGTCGGCCACGGCCACCGACGCGACCGACGGCTCCTGCGGCGCGGGGATGTCCATGGTCTGCGGCGGCTCGAGCGGCAGCGGGTCAATCTGGATTTCGTCCAGGTTCGGTTGCTCGGGGATGTTCGCCAGTTCGGTTTCAAGATCGTCGACGGTCTCGGTGATCGTCGGTTCCATGAACATGAACGACAGGATCAGCAGCACGACGGTGTGTACGATCGTACTGATCATCCAAGACGGGATAACCATCTGGCGCCATTTCTGACGCAGGCCGCTCACCGTAAGCCATTCCGGAACCATGCGATCTCACCTGCGGGTTGCTTGAACTCGCCCGTCGCGAATCGCACTCGCGTGCGGCAGCGTGACGTAACGTGGCTGCATGTTACACACGATTCGGCGGCGCGGTCAACGATCACCGGGGCCATGTTAGAGTTACTCATGAGAACCGAAGCACGTTTCGTTGCTCAGTACCGCTCCACACTGAATAGGATCTGAAATCGGCTTCGGTCGTTTAACCCGCAGCCGCAGGCGAGGCGGGCTGGCGTTGGTTGTGCCTCGCCTACGGCTGCGGGTTAAACGAATTCAAACCCTTTCAGTGTGGAGCGGTACCCAGGTAGGTAGGCAACGCCGACGTGGCAACAGTCTCACTGCCGGATGATCCGGTCGTCGCCGTCTGCGAACAATTGGTCTATGCCCGGTCCGCCGTTGAGTTGGTCCGAGCCGACCCCGCCGACGAGTACATCGTCTCCGGTGCCGCCCTGCAGGGTGTCGTTGTCGTCTTCGCCGTTGAGTATATCGTTGCCTGCGTCTCCAGCAACGCGGTCGTTGCCTCGTCCGCCTTCGAGGACATCGTCGTCGGCGCCGCCGGCTAGTCGATCGTCGTCGGCGCCGCCGTCGACAAAGTCGTTGCCGGCGTCGCCGAACAGAGAGTCGACGCCGGCCTGTCCGTTGATCGTGTCGGCGTCGTTGCCGCCGCGCGCCGAGTCGTTGCCCGCGCCCCCGTCGAGAAAGTCGATGCCGTCGTCGCCGTAGAGCTTGTCGTTGTCGGCGCCGCCGAGCAGAAAGTCGTTGCCGGGCCCGCCCTCGATGCGGTCGATCCCTGCGCCGCCATCGAGCGTGTCGTCGCCGTCGCCGCCGTCAATCCGGTCGTCGCCGTCGCCGCCTTGCAGCGAGTTCGCCGCTGCGTCGCCGGTCAGTCTGTCGTTGAACGCCGATCCGATCACATGCTCGACGGCCGCCAGCGAGTCGAGTCCCTGCCCCATGCCCGTGGCGGCGCCCTGCCCCAGATTCACCCGCACGGCTGCCGCGGCAGCGCTGTAGTCGACGCGGTCGGCGGGGCCGTTGCCGCCGTCGAGTCGATCGTTCTGTTCGCCGCCGACCAGCGTGTCGTTCGACTCGCCGCCTTGCAGCGTATCGCGTCCGGCGCCGCCGATCAGGAAATCGTCGCCTGCGCCGCCGTCCAATGTCGCCGGGCCGGTAAACGCCGATGCGTCAATGTTGTTGCCGCCGCTGCCGCCGGTGAGTTGCGCCGATTGGATGTCGGCCAGTGTGTCGGCGCCCAGTCCGGCCAGGGCAGCGTCGCTGAGGGCCATGTGCGCGTTGGCGTTTTCAATGAGTCGATCGCTGTCGGCGCCGCCGTCGAGATTGTCGTCGCCGGAGCCGCCCGAGAGCGTATCTTGACCCGCCTCGCCGCCGATGCTGTCGCCGCCTTCGTCGCCCTGCAACGAGTCGTTTCCCGCACCGCCCATGAGCGTGTCGTTGCCGGTGCCGCCGATCAGCGTATCGTTGCTCGTGCCGCCGACGATGGAGTCGTTGCCCGCGCCGCCTGAAAACGATTCCGCCAGGTCGCCGCCCACCAGAGTGTCGTCGCCGCCGAGTCCGTCGACCACCACGCTGGTGACCGACCGGAAATCGTTCCTGAGCGCGCCGGCAAGGTCGATGTTGTTCGCACCAGGCCCGCCGGCGACCTGGATCGACGTGGGCGTCTGGCACGTCGCGGCGCCAGTGCTCGGATCGGCGCCGTTGATTTGAATATTACCGCCCACGCAGGTCAGCACGATCGCGTCGGCCGCGTCGCTGCTCATCAACAGCGTGCTGCCAGCTACGGCCGAAAACACGGCCCGCAACTCGCGATGGTCCAACAACTCGATGCCGAGATGAGCCTGTGGCGGGCGAACGTTCCGACCGGCGCGCCGTCGTGTCCGCGCCGCGACCGGGCAAGGTCCACGTTGAGTGCGAAGTAGCATGTGGTTAGCGATCGCCTCCAATACAGAACAGGTGTTTGTCAGACCGCAAGAACAGCGATCCATCCGCCACCGCCGGAGACGCCAGAATTGTTTCGCCCAACGGGTTGGTCGCGAGCACGCGGTCCGCAGCCGACGTGTCGAGCACGGTGGTCAGGCCCTCTTCGTTGACCAGATACAGCTTACCGTCGCCGGCGATGGGCGACGCCGAGAATGGCCCCTTCACCCGCTCCTGCCACAGCAACGATCCATCGCGTGGATCGGCGCACGTGACGACGCCCACCGAGTTCACCGCGTACAGCTTGTCTTGATAGAGCAGCGGCGACGCTGTGGCCGCCTTCAGTTTGTTCGATCGCCAGAGAACCTCGGGCGAGCCGCGATCGGCCACGGGCCGCAGGGCCATCAGGTTGCCCGCCGGCACAAACACATCGCCGCCCACCGCGATCGGCGACGGGATCACGTCTAGCACGTCGCCACGATGAGCCCAAACCAGCGCGCCGGTGTCGGGGTTGTACGCGCTGATGTCCGATCGCGACTGCAACAGCAACTCAGCGTCGGATCCGACGCGCCGCACCTGCGGCGTCACCCAGTTGATGCCGCCGGTCCGGTCGATGCGCCAGCGGTTCACCCCGCTGAGCTTGTCGATGCCGAGCGCGCATGCCTCGGCGTCGGTCTCGAGGCTGACGACTAGCGTGTCCTTCCAGAGCACGGGCGACGCCGCCATGCCGACCTGGTTCGTGATGTTCGGGTAATCGCTCTGCAGCGAGCGATACCAGATGAGGGTGCCGTCGCGGTCGAAGCAGGCCAGATCGCATGTGGCGAACAGTGCATAGACCCGCTCGCCGTCGGTCGTGGGCGTCGGCGCGGCCATCGACGTCTTCGGGTGACACGCGGTCAGACCGGTAGACCAGAGTTGCCGCTCCCACCGCTTCCGCCCCGTCGCCTGATCGAACGCCAGTACGTGCAGCCGGTCTTGCGTCGGTCCGCTGCACGCGGTGAGGTACACGACGCTGCCTGCGATGACCGGGCCCGACAGCCCGCGGCCCGGCAAATCGACCTTCCAGCGAATGTTTTCAGTCGCGCTCCAGCGAACCGGCAGGTTCGTTTCGGTCGAGACCCCCAGACCATCGGCGCCGCGCCACTGTGGCCAGTCGGCGGCCGCGGCCGGAATCGCGAAAAACACGACGCCAAAGCTGATCAGAATTCGTTTCATAGGCCCTTTCCCGTGAGGTCGCAAACGCGAGCTTGAAACATCCAGTTCTGCGCCCACTCTTCGTTCTGTTCGTTCTGGCAAATCTTGAGCATGAGCGTGTTGCGGCCAGGCTGAAGCTGACACGCCGCGACGTACTGATCCATGCTTGCCCCGTGGTGGTACTCTTCCTTCGTCAGCACGAGTTTGCCATTGAGCCACACCTTGACGGCGTTCGGCGTGCCGACGCAAATCCGGACCGCCCGCGATTCGGGTGATTCGATCTCGGCCATCGCGTACGCGACCACACCCATGTGCTTGCCGATCACCTTGTTCAGATCGACCATCCCGAACTGATCGGCGGTGACGTGTTCCCTCCACTGCACTTTGACAGCCTTGCCGTCGTACTCCGAGTCGAGCTTGATCTCTTTCTCTGGCGGGTGCGCGGCGGCGAAGCCCGCCTTGCCGGTGTTATCGAACGGTGCGATCAACCGCCAGCGTTGCAGGCAACCGAAGTGGCGCGTGAGGTCGGGCTTCTCGCCGAGCGATTCGAGTTGCTTGGCGATTTCGAGCACCTGGTCACGATCGCGCGCAGCGTCGAGCGACTTGCGGTAGGCCGCGGTCGCCGCAGGCTTGTCGTCGCCCTGCAACAGTTGCTGAGCCTGCGCCATCGCCCGTGCGACGGCGTCGCGCCGCAGTTCGACTGCCGGGTCGTCGATCATGCCGGGCACGAGGCGGTCGGCGGCGGTTGCGTCGACGCGGCAGAGCCACTCGAAGGCCAGTCGGCGTACCGGCCCGGCACGGTTGCGGTCGAGCACGAATCGTTCCAGTTCGCCGGTCGGCAGCGGACGCTCGGCCGCGATCGCTTGCTCGGCGATCGCATCGACCGCGGCCCGCAGCCAGTTCGCGGCCTTGGGGTCGGCGTCGTCCATCGCCAGCAGCACGGCGACAAGCGAGTCGGGGCCGAGTCGCGCCAGCTTTCGCGAAGCGTCACTCGCGGCCGCGTTACCTGCTCCCTCGGCGCTAACGGCCTTAATGCGCTGTGCCAGCGCCGCCACATCGTCGCCGCCGCCTGCCCGCGTTGCAGGCGCCAGCAGCATTGCGGAGAGCACCCACGTTGACCGGGTCTGTCGAGCGATTCTCACCAGAAAACTCCGTTCATGTTTCTTTCGATCGGCCATGATACCTCACTTGGTCCACGGATCGCCGCCCAACAAACGGCGGGCGTTGTCGATTCGAATGGCCCGCTGCTGTTCGGCGGTCAATGGAGACTCACGCAGCTTCAGGCTCGCCGTTTCGTCGAGCCATCGCGAACAAGAATACGCTGGCCGGCCACGTCTGCACAACTCCTGGGCCGCGCGACCGACATGGCCTGCACACGGTTCGTCCCCGATTGGCTATAATGCCCGCGTCATGGCGGAACTCACCTATGAGTTTGATGTCGTGGTCGTTGGTGCGGGGCACGCCGGGTGTGAGGCCGCGCTGGCGGCGGCGCGGATGGGGCTGCGCACCGCGCTATTGACCTTGAGCTGCGATACGGTCGCCCAGATGAGTTGCAACCCGGCAATCGGCGGCGTTGCCAAGGGCCAGATCGTGCGCGAGATCGACGCGCTCGGCGGCGAGATGGGCCGGGTGATCGACGCCACCGGCATCCAGTTCCGCATGCTGAACCGATCGAAGGGACCGGCGATGTGGAGTCCCCGCGCCCAGGCCGACAAGAAGGCATATCAGTTTGAAATGAAGTGGCGCGTCGAGCAACAGCCAGGGCTTGTGCTCAGGCAAGAGGTCGTTGAAGGGCTGAAGATCGAACAACCCGATCGCGGGGTCCGGCAGACTGAGTTCGGCGAGAGAACGGCCTGGCGAGCGACGGGTGTGCTGTGCCGCGGCGGAGTGCTCTACCGGGCGCGGGCGGTGGTCCTGACGACCGGCACATTCCTTCAGGCAGTCATGCACACCGGCGAGAGCAAGTCGGCCGGTGGCCGGGCCGGCGAAGGCACGACGAGCGGCCTGTCGCAATCGCTCATCGAGATCGGGTTCGAGCTGGCCCGATTCAAGACCGGGACGCCGCCCCGATTGAATGGCCGGACCATCGACTTCGCGTCGCTCGAACGCCAGGACGGCGACCGGAAACCAGAGCCGTTCTCGTTCGGCGCCGACCGCATCGTCCAGAGCCAACTGCCCTGCCATGTGACCTACACGAACGACGCGGTGCACCAGATCATCCGGGACAATCTGCACCGCGCGCCAATGTACAGCGGACAGATTCGTAGCCGCGGCCCGCGCTATTGCCCGTCGATCGAGGACAAGGTCGTGCGGTTCGCCGACAAGGGGCGTCACCAGATATTTCTCGAACCCGAAGGCCGCCGCACTCTGGAATACTACTGCAACGGCATCTCGACCAGCCTGCCCAAAGACGTTCAGGAGGCGGTGGTGCGCCGCATCCCCGGTCTGGAGCACGCCGAGATCATGCGGTTCGGCTACGCGGTCGAGTACGACTATGCGCCGCCGGCCCAGCTTTGGCCGACGCTCGAAACGAAACTCGTCATGGGGCTATACTTCGCGGGTCAAATCAACGGGACCACGGGCTACGAGGAGGCGGCGGGCCAAGGGCTGATGGCCGGCATCAATGCCGCGCGGCAACTGCGCGGCGAATCACCGCTGGTACTCGACCGCAGCCAGGCATATCTCGGCGTCTTGATCGACGACCTGGTGACCAAGGGGACCGATGAGCCGTATCGCATGTTCACGTCGCGGGCCGAGTATCGCCTGCTACTGCGGCAAGACAACGCCGACCGGCGGCTAACACCGCTAGGCCGGCAGATCGGACTCGTCGCCGACGAGGCGTGGCGGCGACTCGAAACAAAGGAGCGATGCATCGCGACCCTGACCGCGCGACTGGCGGCGCGGCGGCACGACGGCAAGTCGCTCTTGGAGATCCTCCGCCGCCCCGAAGTCGGCTGGCGCGACGTTGTTGCCATCGACGGATCGCTCGACGAATTTGATAGAGACCCGCGCGTCGTCGAGCAGGTGGTCATCGAAACCAAGTACTCCGGCTACATCGACCGACAGCGATCGGACGTCGAGCGGTTGCGTCGCCACGAATCAAAACGGATTCCCGTGGAATTAGACTACGCATCGGTCAGCCACCTCAGGTTCGAGGCGAAGGAGAAACTCAGCCGAATTCGACCGCGTAGCTTCGGCCAAGCGTCACGCATCGCAGGCATCAACCCGGCCGATTTGGCGGTGCTGATGATTCACATGAACTCACCGCACACGGCAGACCGCGTCGCTCCAACGGAAGTCACCGACTCGTAAGTGCCGGCTGAGCTAGGCTAAGTACTGTGCCGCATTGAATAGGGTGTGAAATCGGCTTCGGTCGTTTAACCCGCAGCCGCAGGCGAGGCACAACAAACGCCAGCCATGCCTCGCCTGCGGCTGCGGGTTAAACGAATTCGGACCCCTTTCAATCCGACCCTTTAACAATCATCCAGGAACATGATAGCTTTTCCCCCACGTTGACTGACGACCACACCCACCACGGATGAAACTGCGATGGCACGTGCTTTCTATGTTCATTGGAACGAAGAAGAAGGGATCGACACGGTTCGGCGACTTCGCGAGGCGGGCCACGCCGTGGAGTTTCACTGGGATTCCGGCGCCGAGGCGTGGCGACTGCTCAAAGAGTCGCCGCCCGACGTGCTGGTGATTTCGCTTGCGAGGCTGCCGTCGCACGGTCGACGAATCGCCGAGGTGGTTCACGAAACGAAACGACTGTGCGAGTTGCCTGTCGTCTTTGTCGACGGCGAGCCAGACAAAGTCGCGGCCACGCGAACAAAGTTCCCGGCTGCGAAGTTCTGCACAGCGGCAAAGCTGGCCGGCGTGCTCAATCGGGTTCGGCCGTTCGTGGCACCCGACGCCGGAGCCGTTCGCCGCGCGAGCACGGCCGCGACGACGAAAAGCCGGCGTGGCGCGGTCGCTACGGCAGGTTACTCGGGCGCCCCGCTGCCGCAGAAGCTCGGCATCAAGCCAAGCTGCCGCCTTGCGCTTCTGAACGCGCCAGACGGCTTCGCGCAGACGCTCGGCGAACTGCCGCCGGACGTCCGAGTGGAGACGAAGCCCGGCGGTGTGTCCGACGTAATCGTGTTGTTCGCACGCAATCGAGATCAGTTGAATCGCGAGTTTGCCAAGACCGCGCGGCGGCTTGTGTCCAACGGCGGACTCTGGGTGGCGTGGCCGAAAAAGGCGTCGGGCGTCGCGACCGACCTGACCGAAGACGTCGTGCGGGCTATCGGGCTGGCCGCCGGCCTCGTGGACAACAAGGTCTGCGCAGTGGACGAGATCTGGTCCGGACTGCGGTTCGTCGTTCGCGTGAAGGATCGCCAATGAGCGTCGCCGCCGCGGACGTGGCCGTCATCGGTGCCGGTGCGGCCGGACTGGCGACGGCAATCTTTGCGGCCCGCGCCGATTGTCGCCGCCGCATTCTGTTGCTCGACGGCGCGAAGCGGCTGGGCGCGAAGATACTCATCTCGGGCGGCGGTCGCTGCAACGTCACCAACGATGTCGTCATGGCCGGCGACTTCTGGGGCGGCAGCCGCCACGTCGTACGCCGAGTGCTCGCTGCGTTCCCCGCGCCGAAGACAGTCGAGTTCTTCGGCGAACTGGGCGTGTTGCTGCACGTTGAACCGGGCGGCAAGCTGTTCCCAGACACGAACCGCGCGAGGACAGTGCTCGATGCGCTCGTCGCCGAGGTCGAGCGGCTGGGCGTGAGCGTTCTGACTGAACATCGCGTCACGGGTGTTCGGCGGAACGGTGACGGATTCGATGTGGAGACGACTCGCGGCGCCGTGCGTGCACGCTCAGTGGTGCTGGCCACGGGCGGCCGTTCGGTGCCCAAGACGGGCAGCGACGGGTCGGGCTACCGACTCGCCGAGTCGCTCGGCCACACGCTCGTCGCTCAGACGCCGGCGCTCGCGCCGCTGCTGCTCGATGGCGACTTCCACGTCGGGCTTGCCGGCGTCTCTCAAGAGGTTGAGTTGACCGTCGCGGGCGAACGCGCGAAGCCGGTTCGGCTGCGCGGCGCGATGCTCTGGACGCATTTCGGCGTGAGTGGACCGGTGGCGCTCAACGCCTCGCGGCATTGGCACGCCGGTCGGCTGCTCGGCCGATCGGTGAGCGTCGTGGCGAACTTCTTGCCCGGCGATGATCTCGCGGCTGCCGACCAACGGCTGATCGACCTGGCCGCGGCTCGACCTCGCGTGCAACTTGCCAGCGCGATCGCGTCGCTCGTCCCGGCTCGCGTGGCCGAAGCGATTCTCGCGCAGTTGAACATCGACGCCCGCCAAGCCGCCGGGCAACTTTCGCGCGACCACCGGCGCACGCTCGCGCGGGCGCTCGCCGAGTGGCCTCTGCCGGTCCGCGACAGCCGCGGCTTCGACTACGCCGAAGTCACGGCCGGCGGCGTGCCGCTCGACGAGATCAACCCGGCCACCATGGAATCGCGCCGGTGCCCCGGACTCTTCCTGGTCGGCGAGATACTCGACGTCGACGGCCGTATCGGCGGGTTCAACTTTCAATGGGCGTGGTCCAGCGCGGCTGTGGCGGCGCACGGCCTGTCTGCTACAATCCTGCGGTAGTTGAAGGGCCAGCACGATGACGGCAACCCGTTTCATCCCGAACCCAACGCCATGCGGCAGAAGTCGCCGCGAGTTTCTCTGGCAGGTCGGCGGCGGGTTTGCCGGATTGGCCCTGGTCGATCTGCTCACGCGCGACGGATTCTTCGACAAGTCGGCCGGCGCGGGCCAGCGCCCTGGCACGGCCGAGCCTGGGGCTTACTTGCTCGCGCCGCGACGATCGCACTTTGCCGCGAAGGCCAAGCACGCCGTGTTCCTGTTCATGAACGGCGCGCCGAGCCAGGTCGATACGTTCGACTACAAGCCGGCGCTCTCGAAATTCGACGGCACGGCTTACAGCGGCAACACGCCGGTCGGTTCGAACGGTCGACCGATCGGGCACTTGACGCAGACGCCGTTTGAATTCAAGAAGCACGGCGACAGTGGCCTCGAGATTTCCAGCCTGTTTCCGCACACGGCCCGCTGGGCCGACGACCTGTGCGTGATTCGCTCGATGCACACCGACACGGCGGCCCACGCATCGGGCTGCCTGCAGATGAACTCGGGCAGCGTGCTGATCGGCAAGCCGTGCCTCGGCTCGTGGCTGAGCTACGGCCTCGGCACCGAGAACGCGGACCTGCCGAGCTTCGTGGTCATGACCGATCCGCGCGGCGGGCCGATCGGCAGTGCGTCGAACTGGTCCGCCGGGTTCATGCCCGCGGCGTACCAGGGCACGCTGTTCCGCGGATCGGGCACGCCTCTGTTGGACCTCGCCACGCCGCCGGGCGTCAGCGACCGGCAGCAGCGACGCACGCTCGACTTGATTGGTCGACTGAACGAAGAGCACCTCGCGCGGCGGCCGAACGAGACTGAGTTGGCCGCGCGGATTCAATCGTACGAGCTCGCCTACCGCATGCAGACGAGCGCGGCCGACGTGGTCGATCTCGATCGCGAAGACGAGCGGACGCGCGAGATGTACGGCCTGGGCAACAAGGTGACGGCCGACTTCGGCCGCAAGTGCCTGATCACGCGGCGGCTGCTCGAAAACGGAGTCCGCTTCGTGCAACTCTATTCCGGCGGCGGGCACCTCGAAGACACCTGGGACGGCCACAGCGACTGCATCACCAATCACAAGACGCACGCGGCCGAGACGGACCAGCCGATCGCGGCGCTGATCGCCGACCTGAAGCGCACGGGCCTGTGGGACGAGACGCTGCTAGTGTGGGGCGGCGAGTTCGGCCGCACGCCGACCAGCGAAGGCGTGGGCAAGCCGGGACGCGACCACAACCCGTTTGGTTTTTCGATGTGGCTGGCGGGCGCGGGCGTGCGTGGCGGCCAGACGATCGGCGCGACCGACGAGCTTGGCTTCAATGCGATTCTAGACCGCTGCCACGTCAGCGACCTGCACGCCACGATCTTGCACTTGATGGGCCTTGACCACCGCAAGCTGACGTACTTCTACCAGGGCCTCGACCAGCGACTCACCGGCGTTGAGGAGCGGCGCGTGATCGACAAAGTGCTGAGCTAGCCGATGAATCCGCCGTTTCGCCTGATTGATCTGAGCGTCCCGCTCGAAGACGCCGCGTCGAGTGAACCGGCGCCGCCGCGCATCCACTACGTGACGCACGCCGGCGAGGGCTTGGAACAGATGCGGCAGTTCTTCGGCGTGCGGCCCGAAGACCTGGCGGCAACCGTAGTGGCGGCGGCGCCCGAGGCGTCTATCGGCTTGCCATTGAGACGGTCAAACGTGCCTCAGCGATCACAGGATGGTTGTCGCGCTGGCCCGTGGCGCGAAACAGGATGTGGTCGTGCGACCCGATGTCTGCGTCGGCGGCGAGTTGGACGAGCAATGTCGCGGTGTCTTGATCCGCCGCCACGCGGGCCGATGTGACAGCGACGCCCTTCATGCCTGCGGGGATGACGGCCTCGACCGCGACATCGCCGGCGACTTCGCTGGTGCGGCCGATGCGAAGCGGAACCTGGATGGCCTGGCCGCGCGCGAGTTCGACGAGCGGCCGATCGGTCGAGAGCGTCAGGATCGACGGGCTGACGCGCACCACGATCTGTTTCTTGGTGGTGGAGGTCACGTAGTGCGTCTTGCCGCCGGCGTCGGTGACCTTGGCGGTCCCATTCAGCAGCACGCGGGCGGTGCGGTTCAGGTCCATCACGTCGGGGAAGAAGGCGGGATACGTCACTTCGGCCTGGTCGGGCTTGACGACGATCTCCGGTCCGGTCGCCCCCTGCAAGTATCGAGTCTGCCGGTCGGCGATGCCGAGCGTGATCTCGCCCGTGAAACCCGGTTCGCGCCGGATCGTGAACTTCTGCGGAAAGGTCGCTCCACGATTGGCGGCCACGAAAATCTCTTCGGTGTCGAGACTGAAGAGCGGCGGATGAACGATCGTGACAGCGAGCGTGTCGACGCCGGCTGAGCCGTCGGCGGGCGCGCCGAGCGGCGGAGCGGCCGTGTGCAGCACGCGCTGGCCGTCGATCACGGCGGCGCCGATCACGAGCGCACGCGAAGTCACGCCGATCGGGGCGTCCTTGGCGGCGGAGATGGTCAGGTCGATTTGGTTCTGGTTCGCCGCCACCACGCTGGGTGAGACGATGACGCCCGCGGGCAAGTCGCTGGCGGCAAGTTGAATCTCGCCGGCGAAACCGCCGCCGCGCACGACGTTGAGCTTCATCTTGGCGGACTGACCGGGCAGCACGCCGACGTTGTCCTTCTCGAGTGCGAGCCGGAAGTCGGCTTGCGAATGCGCGACGACGACGCGGTAGATGAACTCGGGGCCGCCGTGCGTTTCGCGGTGCAGTTCGTGAACTCGCAGCCGAAAGTCGCCGTCGGCGGGCGCCGAGAACGCAAGCTGCCCGTCACCCTCGGCCCGCGCGACCGACTTGCCCGCGGCGTCCAGCACCGACCAGACTCCCGTGATCGGCGAACCCAGCCGCCGACCGAGGCAATCGAATTCCAGCCGCTCGCCCTTCCGGGCGGCAAACACGAACTCGTCTACGTCGCCCGGTCGGCCGAGTTGCCCGTTCAGGACCGCCGGCACACTGAACCGAAGAGCCTGGGCCGACTCGTCGTTCGGCTCCGTTTCAGTGAATTCCGGCGACTCGCCGACGAGGAACGGGCAGTGGACGAGCAATCCGGCGAGCACGGTCTGGGGCGACGCCGCATTGCCGCCGGGCGCGCCGGACGATCCGGCCGGTGCCGACGTCGACGCGGATGTGGCGGTCGACGTGCTGGCCACCATCAACGCCGGCATTGCCGAACCCGACACGGCTCGCTGGCCGCCGAGCGACGCAATCTGTCCGGGCCGCAACGCCTCAGTGTTCAGTGCGACGCGCTGGTCTGTGAACCCGTCAGGCCCCAGCCCGCTGCCGTACATGCGCACGGCGACTTCAGTGCCGCGCCGCCCGCCGGCCGGAAAGACTCGCGTGACCAGTGGCCCGGTGCGAATCGTCAGGCGGTAGATGTAGTCCTGGTCGCCATCGAACGCGATATCGTGAACGCGCAGCACATACGAGCCGTCGGCCGGCAGCGTTGCGATCAAGAGTGGATCGTGCCCGCGAAAGTCGCGGCCCACGGCGATCTCGCCGCCCGCCGAATCGAACAACTCGATCCGTGCGTCGAGCTTGTGCCCAAGCTGTTGCGAGACCAGTTCGCAACTGATGTGCTCGCCTGCCTTGCCCGTGAAGCTGAATTCGTCCAGGTCGGCGCGAGGATAAATGCGGCCGTTGACCGTCACCGGCAGCTTCACCGACTGCGGCCGGTTCGGTTTCGTCGCCTCCTCGTCTTCGATCACTTCGGGCAAGTTGCCGACGATGAACGGCCTCAGTTGCGTCGCCCCTTCGGCCGTTGTGCAGTACCACCAACGCACGCCCGCGGGCGCGTCGGCCGCGATCTTCAGTGTGGCGGCCATGTCCTTGGGATAGTCCCACGCCCGTTGTGCGATCGGGTTGTGGTGATACGGTCCGATGAGCACGAGCGTCGGCATGGAGCTGATCTTTGCCGGCGCCTCAACGCCCGTCCCCAGCACGCCAAACCCACACTCGGCCGACAGATTCATGCCGCCCACGCGGCACTGCACACTCGTGCCGCGCTGCCCGCCCGCCGGAAAGACGTAGCCGCTCGCCGGCGGATCGGCAAGACAGGTTCCCACCGTGACCAGGCTACAAGCGGTGAATACCAACGATCGCGACATAACGTTCAGGCTTCGCGCATGTGGGAGGCGATCCACGCGACAATGACGTCGAATCGCAGTTGTCCAGTTACCACGCCCAGTACGAACTCGTACTTCTCGTCTTCCGTGGCGACAAGTCGCTTGTTGTTGTCGCGAAGGAACGCGTCCATCGCCGTGAACGCAGCTCGCTTGTTACCGTCGACGAAAGGGTGATTTCGTCCGAGCGACTCCAACAGGGCCGCGGCTTGATGCGGCAAGTCGGGATAAAGCAGTACTCCACCGAAGCTGGCTCGCGGGCGATGCACGGCTGCATCGAGCAACCCGACATCTCGAACTCCCAGCGATCGCCCGTGGCGTCAATCACTTGCCGGTGGATCTCCAACACGGCCTCCAAACTCAGGAAGCTCGTCATTGGGCCAGGCGTTCCAGCAGGCCACGGTTCTCCGCAATGCTCGCCCGAATGTGTTCCTGCAGTGCGGCGGAAACTCCAGTGCCGCAGTAGCTGGAGATCAATCGGTCAACCTGCTGAGAGACCAGTTTCTCCGCGCCAGAGATTCCGTTTTCCGTCGCGATTGCCTGCAGCGCCTGGTATTTCTGCTCGTCGAGTTCAATAGTCAATGGTCGCATTGGAAACCTCCTGGGTTCGCGGGACGTCGAACCCATCTTAACAGACGATCGCACCCTGCTCACTACCGGGCACTCACAGAATCCCGTCGATTGGCCTGCCATGGTCCAGGATCGGCAGCGGGCGGCCCAGCGGGCCTTGGTAGATCTTGGACGGGTCGACGCCCATGATGCGGTAGATCGTGGCGGCGAGGTCGGCGGGTCCGATCGGGTCGGTGGCGGGTTTTTCGGCGCGGGCGTCGGAGGCGCCGAGCACGACGCCGCCCCGGACGCCGCCGCCGGCGAGCGGAAGGGTCATGGCATTGGGCCAGTGGTCGCGGCCGGCGTTGCTGTTGATGCGAGGCGTGCGCGCGAATTCGCCGGTCGCGATCACGAGCGTCGTTTCCAAGAGACCGCGGGCGGCCAGGTCGCGCAGCAGCGTCGCCAGCGCCGAGTCGAACATCGGCAGCAGGTTCGCTTGAAGCGACTCGAAGTTCTTGGTGTGCGTGTCCCAGTTGCCGTGTTCGACGGTGACAAACCGCACGCCCGCCTCGACCAGCCGCCGGGCCATCAGGCAACTCTGACCCAGGCTGTGCCGGCCGTACTCGTCGCGCAGCTTCGGCGATTCCTTGGCGATGTCGAAGGCGTTCTTCGCCTCGGGGCTGGTGACCAGCTCGAACGCCTTCTCATAGTAGGTGCTGATCGCGGCGGCACGGGCGTTGGCCGCGACCTCGCCAGTTTTCTGGAATCGGTCGATCGAACGAACCAGTTCGCGGCGGTTCTCGAGTCGGTCGGTATCGACGCCCAGCGCGAGCTTCAGATCGCGCACCGAGAAGTCGGGCGCGGCCGGATCGGATGCGATGACGAACGGTGCGGCGCTGGCCCCGAGGTACGCCGCCCCTGCGCTCTTGGGCAGCGACGGCACCGTCACGTACGCGGGCAGCGCGCCGGCCGGCCCCAGTTCGCGGGCCACGACCGCGCCGTAGCTCGGCCGCTGGTTGTTCACCATGCCGTCGGCGTCCATGAACCCCGGCCCGGCCTTGTAGCCGGTCATCATCCAGTGGTCGGCCGGTCCGTGCCCGGCGTCGGTGTGCGAGAACGAACGCACCAGCGCGAGCTTGTCCACGTGGTTCGCGCACTTGGGCAGGTGCTCGCCGATCCGCGTGCCCGGCACGTTCGTCGCGATTTCTTGGAACGGTCCGCGAAACTCGGCGGGCGCGTCGGGCTTCAGGTCCCACATGTCCATGGTGCTCGCGCCGCCCTGGAGCCAGATGAGAATGCACGAGATCGGTCGAGCCGACTTGCTCGATTCCGCGGCCTGCGATTCCATGCGAAGCAATTCGGGCAGCCCGATACCCAGCCCCATCAGCGATAGCGAGCCAAGCTTCAACGCGTCGCGTCGAGTAGCGCCGTCACAGAACTGGGATGGGTTCGACATCACGTTCTCCTTGCTAGTGATTGAACAGGAACTCCGTCGTGTTCAACAGAGACCACAGCAGATCTTCGGCCGCCTGTTCGTACGGCGTTGAGCCGCGAGCGGCGGCGGCGTCGAGAAACGCCGCGGCGGCCGTGCGCTCGGCGTCGCGTGGCGGGCGGCTGTACGTGGCGAGATACAACTCCTCGGCAATCTCGCCCGATGTCTTCTTCGCCCGAATGGACTGGTGGACGCGCCCGAGCGGATGGCTGAGCTTCGCCTGAATCTCCGGGGCGTTCATCAGATGCAGCACCTGGGCGACGCTCGGCTCGTTCATGCGTTCGCATTCGCAGGCGGTGGCTCGAAGCGGCCGGCCGAACGCCTGCAAGAAGTAGTGGTTCACTCGGTTGTCCCAAAGCTGGATCGCGCGGGTGCCGGCCGGCATCAGGTCGAACTCTTCGGGACGTCCGGTCGCCTGGCAGATGGCGTCGAGCAGCACCTCGGCAGGAATCGTCTTCAGTGCGGCGTGCGAGAAGTTGAGGTCGTCGCGCTCGTTCGATGCGTTCGTCGCGCTCGTGAGCTGATACACCTGCGAGCCGGTGATCGCGCGGAGGAGTTGCTTGAGATCGAACTTCTGATCGGCGGTGTACTTGGCCAGCGCGGTGAGCAGCGGTTCATTGCTGGCCGGGCTGGTGTCGCGCATGTCGTCGATCGGCTCGACCAAGCCGCGGCCGAAGAAGTGCGACCACAGGCGGTTGGCGATCGCGCGGGAAAACCAGCGGTTGTCGGGCGCTGTCAGCCACGAGGCGAGCACGACGCGAGGGTCGGAGTCGGGGTTGAGGGTTCGGGGTTCGGGGTTTGGGGATGCCGTGTCGGAATCTTTGGTGGACCCTGAACCCTGAACCCCGATCCCCGCCTCGAGCGGATGCGGCGGAATGACCCTGCCGGTGCGCGGGTGGCGGACTTCGGCGGGCGGGCCGACGGTGAGGTCGATGGCCTCGCCATCAGCGCGGCGTGCGACTCGCTTGAAGAAGCCGACCATGCCGTAGAAATCATCTTGGCCCCACTTGTCGAACGGATGATGGTGACACTGAGCGCACTCGATGCGCACGCCGAGGAACACCTGGCTCGTGATACTGGCCAGTTGCTCGGGCGACTCGACGACGCGGTACAGATTCACGGGACCGACACGATCGGACGATCCTTGGGCCGTAATGATCTCGCGGACGAATTGATCGTATGGCTTGTTCGATCGGATGCTGTCGCGGAGCCACTGGTAGAACGCAAACGCTCCCCTGGCCTGCAGCTTCTGCCGGTCGATGCGCAGGATGTCGGCCCACTTGAGCGCCCAGAAGTCGACGAACTCCGGCCGCTCGAGCAGCGCATCGACGAGGCGGGCTCGCTTGTCGGGCCGCGCGTCGGCCAGAAACGCGTGGGCCTCGGCCGGCGTGGGCAGCGTGCCGATGGTGTCGAGGTACACACGCCGCAGGAACTCGTCGTCGCTCGCCGGCGCCGACGGCTGGATGCCCAGTTGTTCCAGCTTGTTCCAGACCAGCGGGTCGATGAAGTTCCTTTCGGGCGGACGAACCAGCGGCGCATCGAGCTTGCGTGGCACGATGGCCCGACTTACCGCGACCTTGCCGAGGTAGCTGACCAGTATCGCGGCCTCGCCGGGCACGTCGCTGGCCGCCACGACGCCGCTCGAGTCCACGTCGGCGATGGTTGGGACGTTCGACGAGTAGTTGGCGGTTGCCGTCACATCGGCGGTTGATCCGTCGGAGTATGACGCGGTGACGCGCAGCGGCTGGCGACCCTGAACAGCGAGCGTCGCCTCGGCCGGTGCCACGCCGATGCGTTCCACCACCGGATCATCGGGCGAGCCGAACGGCATGCCGGCCACGATCCAGTCGCGCAGCAGGGCGTGCTCGTTCGACCCTTCGTTCATCCGTTTGCCGCCCCCGTGCGGCACCTGACCGAGCGGTTTTCGCAAGAGCAGGCTGTGCAGCGGCGCCGCCGGGTTTACGCGACGGCCGCGCCCCTCCTTGACCAGCGAGTCGAAGTCGGCCGCCGCATCGAATCCGAACACAGACAGCTTGAACCCGTTCTGCCCTTCGGCCTTGCCGTGACAACCGCCGGAGTTGCAACCGAGTTTGGAGAGGATCGGGACGATGTCGTTCTCGAAGTTGAACCGCTTCGCCGGCCGATTGGCGGGCGAAAGTGGCGTTGGCTCATCGGCCACCACCGCACCAGTCGAGGCCGTCACCATCGTGAGCGAAATGCACCATTGACTCGCCGCTCGCCGTAGCGCTGAGCGACCCGCAAACGTTTTGCTTTGCGCGTGTTGCATTTCTATCGCCCTCTACGGTCGGAGCCAGCCAGTCCGTCAATCGAAGATTGCGGAGCCCCGGTGTCCGTCGTGAGTGGCCATGATGCAACGCCTTTTTGCATAAAGCAATACTGATTCGATCGGCCACCGCGGTCCGGCGGAGTTGCGTAGCGCACGATGGTCGTCGATTCAACGGGTTGCGCGCACGAAACGCGAAGTGCGATTCGCTCCGGCGCTTCCCGACTGGCCTACAACTCCACGGGACCGTGCTCGGGAAGGAACGGTTTGAGCGGGCAATCACCGCACAGGGCCTCGCGCGGCCGGCAGAGGCGCTTGCCCACGTTGACGATCAGCGCGTGCATCTCGTTCAGCGTTGCTACGTCGCCGGGCAGCAGGCCCTCGAAGTACTCCTTCAGTTCATCGTAGCCGGCCTCGGGATCGATCCAGCCGTGGCGGACCGCGATGCGGTGTGTGTAGGCGTCGACCACGAATGTTGGCTTGCCCACGGCGTACAACAAGATTGAGTCGGCGGTCTCGGGGCCGATGCCGTTGATGCTGAGCAGTTCCTCACGCAGCGTGCTCAAGCCCACAGCCGCCATCGCGTCCATCGATCCGTCGAAGCGGTCGACCAGCCAGCGCAAAAAGTTCTTCAGCCGTTTTGCCTTCAAGCGGAAGTAACCGGCCGGCCGGATCAGTTCCGCCAGTTCGGCGAGCGGTAGCCGGTCGAGCGCGTGCGCATCCATTACGTCGCGCCCTTTCAGATTGTCGAGCGCCTTCGTTACGTTCTGCCAACTGGTGTTCTGCGTCAGGATCGCGCCGATCGCTATTTCGAGCGACGAATCGCCAGGCCACCAGTGCTGCGGCCCGAAGTGGTCGAGCATGGCCTTGAAGGCAGCCCTGAGGTCCGGCATCGTCGCAATCTCCCGTAGCACGCGTGTCCGCGCCCGCACAGCCCGCAAACTCTACTTATCCTGCCACGCGCCGAGCAACCCCCTACGTTGTGCAAATAACGACAACTGAAGCCAGCTTGCCCGCAGTGCCGACAATGGAGATGGGTTAGTCCTTCACCAGTTTCTAGGCGGAGTTGCCGCGATGGCTCGACTACTTGATACGACAACAAAGTCGGAGACGGGTCGAATCCTGCGTTTCGATGCGGGTCACTCGGCTGCGTCGCGCGGCGGCGAGCCGGCGCTGCACCAGCGTCGCGTGCGTCAGGTGCTTGCGGGCGCCGCCGCGTCGCGTGGCGGCCGAGCGGCCGGCGCTGTGGAATCGGCGTCGGATTCGTGGAGGCTGCGTGCGGTTGCGCCCGGCCGGGACACGACCGCGACGTCCGCCGGCGACCGCGTGCTGCGTCGATTTCGCGACAATTATCACACGCTCTCGCACCTCGCCCGCGACCCGCTGGTCTGGTGCATCGAAGAGGGCGTCGTGTTGTCCGACCTGCGCGAGGCGCTGTGGTTGACCGAATCGGCCCTGATGCAACTAGAGGCGAGCGGCAAGAACCGCACCGAGTCGCTCGATCCGCCGGAAAGCGTGCTGTCGATCGCCAACATCGTCGAGCAGCGCGTGGACCGGCTATTCGATCGCATGGAACAGCTCACGACGCTGCGGCAATGCATGTTCCGCATGAGTGCGATCCTTGCGGATGTGCCGCACGCCGCGCCGCCGCGCCTGGACGCGCTCGACTCGATCGCCGAGACGATTGTCGACCTGGCTCGGCGCGAACCCGACCTCGCGACGCTGCTGTGCATCGAATCGGCCGATCGCCCGACTCGCATTGCGGCGCACGTGGTGAACGTGGCCGGCGTGAGCGCCCGACTCGCGCTCGGCGTACCGGCGTGGCGCGACGAGTGCGCGCTGGCGGTGACCGCCGCGCTGCTGCAGGACCTGGGCATGATGCGCGTGCCGAGCGAGGTGCTCGATTCGCCCGATCCGCTCACCGCTCCGCAACGGACGTTGATTCAGCAGCACCCCGCCGTCAGTGCGGACGTAGTGCGGCAGATCAGGGGCCACGATCCACGACTCGTGCCCGCCGTCTTGCAGCATCACGAGCGGCTTGACGGATCGGGCTACCCCGACCGTCGGAGCGGCGAGTCGGTCGACGCCGTTGCGCGACTGCTTGGCGTCGCGGACGCCTATGTCGGCATGCAGTCGCCGCGTCCGTACCGGCCGGCTTTGTCCGCCGAGCAGGCGATGCACGAGATCGCTCAGGCCGCGCTGGCCGGCCGGCTCGATAAGTCGTGGGTCGCTCGGCTGCCGGTCGAGCCGCCGCGTTGGTTGCGAATTCCCACCGAACCTGAACCACCCTCGTGTGCCCCCGCGGTGTCCGCCCTGGCGGCCTGACCGCGGCACGCGACCAGAGGCATTCCCATGGCTACCGAAATGTCGTCCGAAACATACTGGAACCAGACGCGCCGTCCGCTCCCGTGCCTGGTGTTCTTGCTGCCGCTCGTCGTGCTGTACGAGGTCGGCGTGATCTTGGCCGCGCGCACCGGCGCCGAGCCTGAGTTGCTGCGCAACGGCGCCGACTCGTGGTTGCGTTGGACCATCGAGCAAGTCGGACTAAGTCCGATCTACATTCTGCCGGTCGTGCTGCTGGCGGTGTTCGTTTCGTGGCAATGCTACACGCGCGAGCCGTGGCGCATTGAAGGCGAGGTGATGCTCGGCATGCTCGGCGAGAGTCTGGTGCTGGCCGTGGCCCTGATGGTCGTCGGCCGCATTCAGGACATGGCGTTTCACCGCATCGAGGCCGGCAAGATCGTCGCGTCGCTCGGTTCGTCGCCCACGACGTTCCAGGAACTCGTCTGTTACGTCGGCGCGGGCATCTACGAGGAGACGCTGTTCCGGCTGTTGCTGCTGCCCGCAGTGTATTACTGCCTGACGTCGATCGGCATTCCGACTTCGGCGTCGATGACGGCGGCCATGACGGCGTCGGCGTTGGCGTTCTCAGGCGCTCACCATGTCGGCCCGATGGCCGAGCCGTTCGTCTGGTTCAGCTTTATCTTTCGCTGGATCGCCGGCCTGTTCTTCGCGTCGGTGTTCGTGCTGCGCGGTTTCGGCATCGCCGTCGGCGCTCATGCGGCGTACGACATTCTGGTCGGCGTGTTGCAGTTTGAGCTGTAGCGCGGGTTTCGCCTGGCAACCGAGGTACAGCGTAGGGTGGGCCAAGCGCAGCGCCGGCCCACCAGGATACGGATGATGGGCCGGCGCTGCGCCGAGTTCACCGGCGCGATCGGCCCGTGAGTGCTCGCGCGAAGCGTCGCGAGCGCATGATGATAAATAGCCTTGCACGATTCTGGGACAGTAGCCCGACGCGCCAGCGAGGGAGCACATGGCGAAATCACAAGAGAATAAGGTACGTGCGAGGCGCGACTTGGACTTCGGTCATGTCAGCTTGGAATACGAGGCGTCGTCGGACCGTCTCCCCAGTGCATGGCACGCTGCACGTAATACCACATCGTGCCGAGCAGGATGACGCCGAAGCACAGGGCCGTCCAACCGCGCCAGGCGAGCGTGCGGGCGAGCGAGTTCACCGGGCGAATCGCCTCGCCGTACGGCTGTTGCACGATGACGACGAACTCGGTGTTGCCCACCGGCGCGAAACCCGCCAGCCAGCGACCTGCGTACTTCTCCGAGCGAGCGCTGAGCGGGTCGGCGTAGAAGTCGTCCATCGTTTCTTCCGGCGCGAGTTCGTGTTGCTCGCCGGCGGCTTTGCGCATGTTTCGCAGCACCGCGTTCTGTATCTCGACCGCCGGATCGCCGCGCCGGTAGGCGGGATGGAGCAGAATCAGGTCGTCGGGTTGGGCCGCCTGCACGGAGTCGCTTGGGCGGCGGTTCTTGTCCCAGCGACCGACGAGCACCGCCGTGCGCTGTTCGTCGTGGAGCGGCAGCGACCCGGTCGTGATCGTGGCCACGACGAGGCCGACGATCGGCGCGTCGCGCCGCTGGTCGGCGCGGACGAGCGCCGAGATCGCGCACTTGTACAGATTGTCCGCCTCGCTCTGAATCACGCGCGAGATGTAGACGCCCTCGGCCGCGCTGCTCTCGGCCAAGCGCATGGTTCCCTGAAAATAGTCGCGCCATGCGTAGTTCACGCCGATCACCGTTTCGCTGTAGGGCGCACGCGCGAGCAATGTGCCGTTGGGGTTCATGACGATCCAGCTCTCGAACGGCGGCTCGGCCCCGTTCGACTCGGCGCGGGTGCGCGGGTCGCTGTTGTAGAACGTCATCGCGATCTCGATGGACTTCTGGATGCCTTCCGTGTCGTTCTCGACCAGTGCGCGCCGCAAGTCTTCGTCTTCGGAGGTGCGTTCCACGGCGTTGCTGAGCCGGCGCAGTTGCAGCAGCACGGTGCTCGCGACGCCCTGGGCCGCGTAGGCGTTGCCTGCCTGCACCGCTCGAACCAGGCTCGCCTCGGAGCTGCGCACCGCGTCGCGCCAGCCGATCACGCCTTGAGCCACCGTGCCGACCAGCAGCAGCAGCGGGGCCACGAAGCCCAACCACAAGAGCGGCCGCCGCGCTCGGTGCCGAGCCCGGCGGTCGATTGCGTCGAGCACCGCTTGCGCGTTGGGGAACCGGCTGGCGGGGTCGGGATCGAGACAGCGTTCGACGATTTCGGCGAGCGACCGATCCACGCCGCGCTTGGCGCGGTGGTCGGCCGGGCGCGGCGCGGTGTTGATCGACTGACGATAGACTTCGAGCCGCTTCGTCAGGTCGGGCGTGCTGGTCAATCGCGATTCCAACTCGGCGGTGCGATACGGCGGCCGGCCGGTGAGCAGATGGTAGAGCAGTGCGCCGAGTGCGTACACATCCCATCGCGCGTCGGGCGCTGCTTGCAGATCGGCCTGCTCCGGCGCCATGTAGAACAGCGTGCCGAGCGCCGGCTGCTGTTCGTATGACAGCCGCGACTGACCGAAGTCGGCGAGCCGCACCTTCCAATCGTTGTCCAGCAGCACGTTGGCGGGCTTGAGGTCGCAGTGCAGGATGCCGCGGCCGTGCGCGTGAACGAGCGACTGGGCCACCTCGCGCACGATCCGCAGCGCCTCGCCGGCCGCCAGCGGGCCCTGCGCGAGAAGCTGCTCGACCGAGCCGCGCTCGAGGTACTCCATCACGTAATACGGCGGCGTCGCGTCCCAGCCGACGTCGATGAGTTGCACGATATCGCGGTCGGTGTAGAGCACCGCGAGCTTCTCGACCTCGCGGTTCAAGAGCGCCCAGTCCAGGCCGCCGCGATGTTCGTAGAACTTGATCGCGACCTGCTTGCCCGTGCTCCTCTGCACCGCGAGCCAGACCGTGCCGAACGCGCCGGCCCCAAGGCACTGTTGAATGTCGTAACCGGCCACTTCCGCCGGCGGACGCATCTGACGACTCAGAAGCTGCGCCCGCTGGTGGTCGGCGGGTGATTGGTCGATGGTCTGTTCGAGATGGGATTTGGAATCCGACATCAGAGTTTTCGGGTAGTTCACGCACCGTGCGGCGATCTGCGCCGGCCGCGGACCGAATGCGGGAACAGGCCGTTCTGGCGAATGTTGCCCGCGGCGTCGAACGGCAGCGGCCGGAAGTCGGATTCGATCCGAACGTGCGGCGGCGCGGCGCCGTCGCGGCACAAGGCAGGCGACGCCCAGAGTTCGGCCAGTTCGAGCGTGTTGGGAACAACCACAAAACGCAGCGCGGCCGGATCCACCTGCCAGCACGTATTGACCGCAGCCTCGATCGACTCGCGATCGGTCGGGAACGACAGCGGAATCTTCGACCGTTCGACGAACGTCGAGACGATGCTGTTGGTCAGGAACGGCTCGCGAGCGATCGACGCGACCAGGCGATCGGTGGTGTAGTCGGCCAACCCGATGCCGGCGGCGTTGCCGTGGCTCTCGGGCGATAGGTCGAGCACGACGATGCGATTGATGCGCGGCCGGTCGAATTCCGGCTGGCCGACGATGTACAACCGGCCGATCACGTTCGGATCGATGCCGGCGCCGGAGTAGTTCTTGCCCATCTCGCCGACGACCAGCACGTCGAGGTCGTCGAACGGCAGCCGACCCATGAGCTGCCGCGCCTCGTCCAGCAGCCGCGGCTCGACGTCGAACAGGTCTTCGCGTTCGACGCACTCAATCTTCGCGGTCTGTTCGGCGGCGTTTTCAAGGATGGCGAGACCGCACGCGACCTTGGTCTTTTCGAGGATGACCTGGGCGGAGGCCGGCATCACCTCGCGCAGACCGCGCACGCCCATCTGGTGTACGGCGCTCGGCCCTTCGCGCTTGCCCAATCCGATCACGAGCATCTTCAGGATGCCGCTTTCGAATCGGCCGCGGAAATCGGTGTGCGGCTTGATGCGCGAGACGGTCACGACCGCATCGGCGCCGAATGCGTTGCGGTCCCAGAAGACCGGGAAGCCGAACGAGTTGGCGCCGAGTTCCACGACGTCCATGTCGGTCTTGATTGGCACGCCGAGGCGTTCTGCGGTGACGCCATAGTCGGCCAGCAGTTGACGCTGGCCGTCGCTGGTTGCGCCGCCGTGGCTGCCCATCGCGGCGACTACGAACGGCTGAAAGCCCAGCGCCTCGATCTCGCGCAGTGCGGCGTCGACGATCGTCACCAGGTTCGCGATGCCGCGACTACCGACCGCCACAGCGACGCTGCCGCCGGGCCGCACACGCGACCGCAGCTTCGAGCCGCGCAGGGCCTCGCGCACCGCGCCGGCGATATCGCGCACGACTGGTTGATCGAACATCTGACGCAAACGAGCGACTGCTGGAATCTCCACACTCGTTCCTCCGGGGCGGTCTGATTTGCGAGCCATTGTATCCGATCGCGCAAAGAAAACCTCCCGACGACCTGCGGCCGCCGGGAGGTTTGGCTTGTCGCATAGTATCGCTCCACACTGAAAGGGGTTTGAATTCGTTTAACCCGCAGCCGCAGGCGAGGCACAACCAACGCCAGCCACGCCTCGCCTGCGGCTGCGGGTAAAACGACCGAAGCCGATCTCAGACCCTATTCAGTGTGGAGCGGTACTTAGTTTGTTCGACCGTCCTACCCGAACAACTCGTGGATCGGTTTCGCCTCGACGAGCGGCGTGCCTTCGCCGCTGGGGCTGGGGATGCGCGTCGCCGGGTCGATGCCGAATGCGTTGTAGACGGTCGCGGCGATCTCGGAGGGATGGACCGGCCGATCGACTGGCTCGGCGCCGTTCTTGTCGGATGCGCCGATGACCTGGCCGCCGCGCACACGGCCGCCGGCGAAGAGCACCGACCAGACGCCCGGCCAATGATCGCGGCCGCCACGACTGTTCAGCTTGTAGGTGCGGCCGAACTCGCCCATCGCAATCACCAGCGTGGTGTCCAAGAGGCCGCGCTGGTACAGATCGTCGAGCAGAGCGGTGTAGGCCGCGTCGAACATCGGGCACAGCGTGCGCTTGTAATCATCCAGCGTCACGGCCAGGCTGCCGCCGTTGGCATGGCAGTCCCAGGTGACCTTGTTGAAGACCGTGTCGAACATGTTGACCGTGACGAGCCGCACACCGCTTTCGACGAGCCGCCTCGCGAGCAGGCAGCTCTGTCCAAACGTAGTCCGGCCGTAGCGATCGCGCGTCGCGCCGGACTCGGCGGCGACGTCGAACGCGGCCTTTGCCTGCGGCGAGAAGATCGCGGCGGCGGCAGCGGCGGCGGGTTCAATCTGACGCTCGGCGCTGTCCACGGCGTGCACCAGTTCGCTGCGGCTCGTGAGCCGGGCCGGGTCGAGGCCCTGGGTCGGCGCGACCTCGAGGGCCGAGAAATCTGGCGAGGCGGGATCGGCGTTGAGGTAGTACGGGTTGAACTCCGCGCCGAGGCCGCCGGCGCCTTGGCCGTGGGCGACGTTCACCCCGGTGCTGCCGATAGGGCCGGGCGCGACCATGTACGCCGGCAGTTCGCTTGCGCGGCCGCGCAGCTTGCTGATCACCGAGCCATAGCTCGGGAACTCGTGGCCGCCGCGAAACAGCCGGCCGGTCTGCATGAGCTGATGGCCGGTCTCGTGGATCGGGGCTTCCTTGTGATAGACCGATCGCACGATCGCGTACTTGTCGGCCATGCCCGCCATGAGCGGAAAGTGCTCGCAGACGTCGACGCCGGGCACGTTGGTCGCGATCGGCGAGAACGGCCCGCGCACCTCGTCGGGCGCGGCCGGTTTCATATCCCACGTGTCGATGTGGCTCGGACCGCCGACGAGGAACAGCACGATGCAACTCATTTCGCGCTGGGCGGCGGCCTGGGCCGCTTGGGCGGCGGCCAGTTCAGTCATCGAAAGTCCGATGGCGCCGAGGCTGCCGACCTTCATGAAGTCGCGGCGGCTCAGGCCGTCACAGAATTCCACATCCTTCGGGCCGTTCAGAGTCAGCATGTTCGTACCCCCTGTTGCAGGTGGCAGTGCGACAATGGATGAAAGCCGGACACAAGATAACACCGGTCGCACGGTGGAACAAGAAGGGACCGAAAAAGGAAAAAAGCTGACGCGGAATGCTCACACCGCGTCGAAGGCCGACAAGCGGCGATCGAGTAGGGTGTCGAACGCGAGGATGGACCCGGTGGGTGTGTGCGTCGAGCTTGGGCGACTCGTTGATGACGTCGACTGTGGTTGGCTCAGTCGCGGCGATTGCGGCGAGGCGGTGGCGGAATCGCGAGTGTGTTGATCGGCTGGTTGCGATACGAGCAAGGTTCGCTCGGCGATGATCCTAGCCGGCTGGGCCGGCCTTGCTTCGGCGCGATCGTCGTCGCGCGGCGGCGCGACTAGGCTGGACTTGGCGAGGGCGGGCGTCACCGAAAGTTCATAGTCGCTGGTGCTGTATCGGTGACCGAACGTGCGAACGTAGTAGGTGCGGCCGAGCTTGGCCTTGAACTGCACGCGGCTGTCTTTCGAGCCGTCGAAGTCGTCGTTGAACCTCACCAACTTGCCGCGATCGTCGTAGACGGCGAGTGCGGCGTCGAGCGAGCTGCCGTCGGCGCGAAGGTCGACCGTCAGCGTCGTCTTGACCGATGGCGAGAACGAGAAGAAATCTTCGTCGCCCACATGGTCGACGGCGGCGTCGAGCGACGTGGCCCCAGTGCCGTCGAACGCAAGCGACGTCGAAGCCGACGGCCGGTTGCCGTGGTCGTCGGCCGGCGGGGCGGCCAGGTAGTCGATCCATGATGCGTAGGCGTCGACCCGCGTGTCGAACGACTGGTCGCCAAACGCCGAGTCGGGACGATGGCCGCCCGACGTGACGCCGGCTACGTAGTAGATGCCGCCAGTTTGAATAAACGCCGGCCCGCCCGAGTCGCCTGGGGCCGTGTTCGATTCGCTGCTGTTCGTGAAGAACCACTCGATGAGCGTCGACTTCACGGTGTCGATCGGCGTCGTGCCGACTCGTTTGACGCCGTACGTGCCGTCGTGCCCACTCGCGCCGTCGCCGCCCGCTCCGAAGCCGACCAGGGTCAGCGTCGCGCCGACCGTCGGCGCTTGGCGATAGATCGGACTTGGCTCAACGCCGACCACGTCGGTGGCCAGGCGAAGGACGGCGATGTCGTTGGCGGTCACTTCGCCGACCGCGTCCGGATCGTAGCTCGGGTGTACGAACACACGCGATGTCTTGTAGATGGCGCCTCCGACCCTGAACTGACCTTCGGTGTCGCCCAGGAACGCCGCGCAGTGAGCGGCAGTGAGCACTGCATTGGGTGCGACCAGTGTGCCCGAACAGAAGAAGCCGCCGTAGTATTTCGATCCGACCATGCCCACCGACGGAAAACCCATGGTGGGTGTGCCGCCCACGATGCGATCGAGGGCAACGACGTCGGCCGGCTGTGCGGGTGGGGTGACCTCGGTGGCGTGGAGCCGCGGAATGGCTTCCGCGTCGGAAAGAAGTGTGCGCTCTTCCAGGAGTTCGATGTGTCCCCAGGTGCTTAACCCAGTCTTCCCCCCCCGCACGGACTCTCCAGGTCCGTTCACGCAGCCCGGCCAAAACCAACGCGCGAACATGCTCCCCGCCTTCCGAAGTCTTTCTGATCTGATCCCTGAAGTGCAATGTCCAGGGGAAACGACCGCACACCGATTGGCGTCGTCGTGCTTCCCCCCGTCCACCTAAAAACTAGGTCGCACGGTTCAGCCCGTGTCAAAAAAAGATCGAACTCGAAGCCAAAAAAATGGCCAACCAGCATAAACGGACTCCGTCGGCCCTTGCGGGTTGCTGCCGCGCTCGCTAGGTTGTCGGCTGCGTGTTGCCGCACGGTCGAGCCGCTTTCGCGGCCGCCGCACGGCCCGCCGTGTACGGGAGAGAAGTGCCGTGTCTTTGACTTCGACGCTGTTGTCGCCGCACGAGTGGGCGGTCCGTTTCCGCTGCGACGACGGCGAGCAACAGCCGATCAGCCCGGTCGAGCGCGAGTTTGGCTCAGAATCACACGGGCGTCGCTACGGATTGGACCTGATCGGCGAGTTGCTCGATCGACTCGGCCGGCCGCAGCTTCGATACCCGACCATCCACGTGGGCGGCAGCAAGGGCAAGGGTTCGACGGTCGCGATCCTGACAGCGATCTTGCGGGCCGCCGGGTTGCGCGTCGGCGCCTATACCTCGCCCAGTCTGACGCACTTCGGCGAACGGATCGTCGTGGCCGGTCGGCCGATCACCGATGCCGAAGCGGAGCAACACATCGCCGCGATGCGGCCGGTGTTGCAGCGCCTGCCGGATCAGCCGAGGTTCTTCGAGGCGGCAACCGCGGTTGCGTTTCAACATTTTGCTCGCGCGGCGGTCGATGTGGCGGTGATCGAGGTCGGACTGGGCGGCCGGCTGGACGCCACCAACCTGGTCGCGCCAGAGGTCGCTGTCATTACGTCGATCGAGTTGGAGCACACGCACATTCTCGGCGACACGCTGGCCGAGATCGCCGCCGAGAAGGCTGGCATCATCAAGCCACTAGTACCGACGGTCACGGGCGTGTCCGAACCGGAGCCGCTCGACGCGATCGCGGCGATGTGCCGCAAGCAGCGATCACCACTCTGGCGGCTGGGCGAGCACTTTACGGTGACGATCCGCGAAGAGGCGCCGACCTGGCAATCGCTCGATCTGGAACTGCTTGGTGATCTCGGTCCACTGCGGCTCAATGACGTGCGGCTGGGTCTGCCCGGCACCGCTCAGGGCGGCAATGCGGTGGTCGCGGCAGCGGCGGCGCGAGCGGCGTCCGCAAAGTTTCCGGCCATTGACGAGCGAGCGATCCGACGCGGGCTGGCCGACGCACGCTGGCCGGGCCGGCTCGAGATCGTCGAAGGCCGCCCGCGCGTGCTGCTAGACGTCGCGCACACGCCGGCAAGCGCCCGGCAGTTGCGCCTGTACCTCGACCGGTTCTTCGCCGACACACCCAAGACGCTCGTGATCGGGCTGCTGCGCGACAAGAAGGCCGGCGACATCGCCCGCGAACTGAGCGGGGCGTTCGACCAGGTCATCGTCGCGCCGATCAAGTGGTTTCGGTCTATGGAACCCGATCAGCTCCGCGAGGCGTTCCTTGCCCTGCGCGGCGACGTCGAGATCGCCCCGAGCATTTGCGGGGGGGTCGAGCGGGCGACTGGGCGCACGCCGCGAGACGGCTTGGTCGTCGTCGCCGGCTCGCTGTTCGGCGTGGGCGAGGCCAAGCGGCGTTTTGGCTGGTAGCAGGCAAGCCGCTTGTGGATCGACGCTGCCGCCCTATAATGGAATCCACGATGGCCGAGCGACGGACGGTGTACTATTCGGGCCGCGTGCAGGGCGTGGGGTTTCGATATACGGCCACATCGATCGCTCGTGGGTATGCGATCGTTGGTTACGTTCAGAACCTTTGCGACGGCCGCGTCGTAGTGGTAGCCGAGGGCGAGGGGAGTGAGTTGGACCGCTACCTGGCCGAGTTGGCCGGAGTGATGAGCCGCAACATTCGAGACACCGTGGTTGAGAGCGGGCCCGCCACCGGCGACTTCCGTAGTTTTTCCGTCCATCATTGAAAGACAGCCGCCAATGAAGACCTACACGATTGCCGCAACGACCGCCAAGGAAGCGATTCGCCAGCCGATCTTTCTGATCTTGGTTCTGGTCGGCTCCATTCTGATGCTGCTGTATCCCTACATTCCGTACTTCACGTTCGGTGAAGACATCAAGATGGTCAAAGATCAGGGGCTGGCCACGATCTTGCTGCTCGGCCTGTTCCTGGCCCTGATTACTTCGAGCAGCACGATTGCCGAGGACATCGAGCACCGCACTGCCATTACGCTGTTGTCGAAGCCGATCAATCGACGGCAGTTCATTGTCGGCAAGTTTCTGGGCATCATCGCCGCGGTCGCGCTGTTGTTTGCGATCCTGGGCGTTCTGTTCTGTGTGATGGTCTACTACAAGGTCCGGTACGACGCACGAGAGACTGCACACGAAATGCCGACACGGGCCGAGCAGTGGGCGGCCGTCGTGCTCATTCTGCCGGGCCTGGTGCTGACCTATTTCCAGGTGGTGGTGCTGAGTTCGCTGAGCGTGGCGATCTCGACGCGGCTGCCCTTGCTCGTGAACGTCGTCGTGTGCATGGCCGTGTACTTTCTGGGCCACCTGGCGCCGATCATCGTGCAGGCGTCGCAGGGCAGTTTTGAATTGGTGCGGTTCATGGCCCAAATGATCGAACTGGTGCTGCCCGCGCTCGAGTTCTTCAACGTGGCGTCGGCCGTGGCGACCGACTCGGTGATTCCGCTCAGCTACGTGCTGTGGAACCTGCTGTACTGCGTCTTGTACACGAGCGTGGCGATTCTGCTGGCGTTCGTTTTGTTCGAGGACCGCGACTTGGCCTAGGTCTCAAACAAGCGAACTTTGGAGTGCGGTGGCTCGACACCGCTTTGGTTTGCCGGGAATGTCCGTAGCGATCGATCCAAAGCGGTGTCAAGCCGCCGCACTCCAAAGTGGTGGCTGCGCCTTATGTGGGCGTTTCTTTCAGTGGACCGAACGATGTTTCGACGGGCGCGAGACTTTCTTGCCGCCCAGCGCTGGCGGATCGTCGCCGCCGGCGCCTGCGGGGTTCTGAGCGCGGTCGCTTTCGTTTCGCTCGTGCTCGTCGTCGCTTGTCTGGGCGAGTTGCTGTTCTCGCCAAGTCGCACGCTCGATCCGTTCGCCGAGCGCGCCACGACCTCATGGATCGGCCGTCCACTGGCATGGGCCTACGCCCGTGTGCCTGCGCTCGGCGACAACGTGCAGTGCCTCGGTTTGCTCATTGCGGCGACGGTTGTGCTCGCCGCGGTCCGCTCGTTGTGCCACTACGGTCAGGCCCGGCTGATTGCAACGGCCATCGTCGACGCCGGTCGACGCATGCGTCGATCGGTCTACCACCACGCCTATCGACTGGGGACGACCGAGGTGTCGGGAATCGGCGCGGCGCCGGCGATCAACGCGTTCACCCGCGAGACCGACCTGGTGCGAGATGGACTCGGTGCGTGGCTCGATGCGTCGGTGCGCGATCCGATCAAGATCGTCTTGTTGCTGATGCTGGCGCTGACGGCCCACTGGGCGCTGGCGCTGTTGTTTCTCTTGCTGGCAGTGATGAGCGCGTTTCTGGCGCGAAGCCAGATTCGCTGGGCGCGGGCGCGGGCGGCCGAAGCAGTCCGGCGCGCCGCCGAGCGGCTGGCCCTGCTGCAGGAGTCGCTGGCGCAGATCCGACTCACGCGCGGCTATCTCATGGAAGAGGCGGCGCAACGACACTTCGAACGCGACCTGGCCCAATTCGCGAGCAGCGAGCAGCATCGGTTGTCCAGCGTGGCGGCCGTGCGGCCGCTCATCGATCTGGTGGTGGTGTTGTGCATCACGTTGGTCGTGGGGCTGGCCAGCTTTAACCTGATGCTCGACGCGCTCTCGCCCTTCTCGACGGTGGTGCTCTACGCGTCGCTGATCAGTCTGTACTGGCCGGTCCAGACGATCATGAAGCGATACGAGACGATTCGCGCCGGCGCCGAGGCGGCCAAGCCGCTGTTCGCGTTTCTTGATCAGCAGACGCGGCTGGTCGAAGTCGTCGGCGCTCAGTTCCTGTCGCCCATGACCAAGTCGCTTGAGTTCGACGGCGTGCGCGCTCAGGACGCAGGCTCACCGCCGGTGCTCGACGGCGTGAATCTGACCATTCGCGCCGGCACGCGCGTGGCTATTGTAGGTATGGACGAACAGGCCAAGCGTGCGCTGGTGTATATGATCCCCCGGTTCCTCGACCCCGTGGACGGCCAGGTTCGCATCGACGGCCAGGACGTCCGCCTCGCGACGCTCGAGAGTTTGCGCGCTCAGGTGGCGATGGTGTTGCAGGGCGAGTTGACGTTCACCGACACCGTCGCGGCCAATATCGGCTGTGGCGACCTGAGTTTCGGCCTGCCGCACATCGTCGAGGCGTCGAAGATCGCCCACGCTCACAACTTTGTGCAGCGGCTGCCCAAGGGCTACGACACGCTGATCGGCGAGCAGGGCGAAATTCTCTCGATCGGCCAGCAGTTCCGCATCGCGCTGGCCCGAGCCATCGTGCGCGACGCCACCATTACGGTCATCGAGGAGCCAACTGGACACGTCGACGACGACACCAAGCACCTGCTCGACGATACATTCTCGCGATTCTGCCCGGGCCGCACCGTGGTCTTCCTCGCTCACCGCCTCTCTACGCTGCGCGCGTGCGACCAGATCGTGATCCTGCACGAAGGCAAAGTCGCGATGGTCGGCACGCACCGCGAACTGACGATGAAGAGCGAACTGTACCGCCACCTGCAGTACAGCGAGTTCAACGTCTTCGCAGCCGGGTAGCACGCATCTTCGTCCGGCTGGACGTAGACGCGCAATGTTCCGACTCGAGAGCTACTGGATCGGCGTCAACTCGATGTTGCGGAAGTGTATCTCCGCCCCCTCGGACTGCAGCAGGATCTTGCCCTTGGTGAGTTCGGCCTCGGCGCCTTCGTTGACGACGTGGCCGTTGATCTCGAGCTTCACCGTGCCGCCCTTGCACGTGACGACATATTGGTTCCATTCGCCCAGCGGTTTTTCGATCTCGTCCTTGTCGTTCACCTTGACGCGGAAGTAGTGGCGCGGTGTCTTGGCGTCCTGACGCTTCTGATCGACCTTCAGCTTGAACTCGCCGACCAGCCAGAAGTCGCCGGCGCGGCCGGCCATGAGTTGACCCTCGACGCCCTTGGGCCAGATCTTGTCCTCGCCGACCACGTGTACAAACACGCCGCTGTTGCCTGGACTGGCGCCCCACCGCCATTGGAACTTGAGCACGTAGTTCTCGTATTCCTTCTCGGTGATGATGTAACCGTTTGGCTTGCCAGCGCAGGTGATCACGCCGTCCTTCACGGTCCAGACCTTATCGGGGTTGGCGTCTTTCGCCTTCGGATCGAGGAATCGTTTCCAGCCGGTCAGGTCCTTGCCGTTGAACAGCTTGATCGTGGCGGCTTCGTCGGCGACCGAATCGCGCCCCGCCACGAGGCCAAGTCCAAGTACCAACATCGCAGCCACGGCTGCACAGATGAGTTTCCGAGTCATGGTGTGTCTCCTTAGTTTGCTGATCACTGATAGCTGAAGCTGACTGCTTACAGTTCCTTGATGTAGATGTTCTTGAACTCGAGCGGGTTGCCGTGATGTTGTAGTTCGATCGGGCCGCGCGAGTGGATCGGCTTGTTCGGGTTGTCCTTGCGGTCCCAGTAGTTTTCCATCGTGACGTTGTCGACCACGAGTTCGCCGTTCAGCCAGATGCTGACCTTCTCGCCCTTCATGACGATGCGGAACGTGTTCCACTGGCCGATCGGCTTGTCGGCGCACTTCGACGGCTTGTTGGGATTCTTGGCGTTGTTGTACAGGCCGCCGGAGCCTTCGGGGTGATCGGCCGGGTCCCAAATCTGCACCTGCGGATGGCCGCGCAGGTAGATGCCGCTGTCGGCCTTAGGTGGGATTTTCCAATCGCACCACAGTTCAAAGTCGCCGTAGTCTTTCGTGGTCTGCAGACTGTTGCCGGTGCCGTCGTAGCGCAACACGCCATCCTTGGCGCTCCAGTGCGGCAGGAACTTCTCATTGGCGGCCTTCACTTGTGCGGCGTACTTCGCCGGGTCTTTGTCCCGCTTGTTGATTTCGACCAACCCTTGCCAGCCGGTCAGGTCCTTGCCGTTGAACAGGGCGGTGAACCCTGGCGGCGGCGTGTTGTCGTCGGCGACGGCTGCGGCGGAGGTGAACGCGAGTCCGAGCGTCATGACGACGAAAGCGAGGCGGGCTGTATTCATAGGTGCTCCTTTCTCGGATGGTGGGTGTCGGTTCCCGCTGGGCCATGAAGATAGAGAAAAAGCGGCGCGAACGCCAGAGATGCGCTTTCTGAGACTTGTGTCGGATCGACGTGAATTGCTGCGAAGTCTGACTCTATTGCGACGCCCCGACCAGGTGCGCCCTCAGCCCGTCGGGCAGCAATAGTGGGTTGGTGAACCGCGGGTCAACCTGTTGCAAGATCGCGGCCACTTCGTCGCGACGCAGCTTCGCTCCGGCGCCCAGACGCTCCACCAGGTCGAGCGTGCGGCCGGCTAGCAGGACCGGGAACCGCGTGAACGGAATCAACCCCTGATCGACGCCGGCTCGCTGCAGAATGTCGATGTACGCCGTCGCCTGCTCCAGACTCTCGCGCGCTCGGGCGAACACTTGCGAGCGCGGCACGGCGGCCGGCAGATACACCCGACCCTGCCGGGCGTCGTCGTGCGCGTCTTTCAAGATGTTCACCAGTTGCAACGCCTCGCCAAACCGCGCGGCATGCCGCCTCAACTGAGACGCGACCGAGTCGAGCGATTGCACCTGTGCAACGAACAGCTCCGTGATCATCTCGCCCACGATCCCCGCCACGGCGTAGCAGTATCGGGCCAATTCGTCGAGGGTCGTCAATCGCAGGCGTCCGTCGTCGTCGCCACGACGCACGAACTGAGCCATGTCTTCGACCGTTCGCCGCGCGTGGTCGAAGACGATGCGCGACGCCTGCGCCGGCAGTTCCCGGACCGCCTTCATCAGCGCGGGGAACTGGGCCAACAGGTCGATATAACCCTGATGCCGGCTCGGCCGCCAGCGCACCCAGCGGTCGGCCAAGGCCTCGTCTCGCGCCTCATTCGGCGCGGCGATCGCGACGCTCAGCTCCTCGAGCGCGGCCAGCCGCTCGGCCCGCGTCGAGCCTTCCGCGTCCTCTAACGTGTCGGCCACGCGAAACAGCAAGTAGCCCAGCGTCAGCTCACGGCGAAACGGTTCCGAGAGCAGAGGTATCGCCAGCGCAAACGTCCGGCTGGTGCGGTCCAGTAGTTGTTCGAAAACGTCCATGCTGGTTGGGTTCAGTTTCCACCTGCCAGGGCCGCCGTGACCGGCTGCCCGTCGGCGGTCGGCAACTTGATGCCGAGCAGTCGCGCGATCGTTGCGGCAACCTGCGTGTTCTGGACCTCGCCGAGCTTCGCACCCGGCTTGATGCCGCGGCCCCACGCGATGAATATGCCGTGCATGTCCGGATGGTGTGGCAGATAGCCGTGCGTGCCGGCTGGCTTGCCGTCGCGCACGACCCCGTCGCCGTTGTGGTCACCCGAAAAACTGTAGCCTTCCTTCGCCCCCAGCCACAAGTCCGCGCCGAACTTGTCCTGGTCCGGCGTCGCCTGGCCGATCTTCGAGAACTCGGCGGGAGCGAACACGGCCTCGATCCCCTCGATCTTGGCCAACTCGCTCTTCAACCTCGCCGTCAGCTCCGCCCGCCGGGACGCGTCGCGAATGTACACCGACGCGCCGCCGGCCTGCGAAACACACCACGCCTGCTGCTCGACCACCTTGTCTCCTTCGACCTTGACGAGGCCCAGGTCGCGCAGCCGCACGTTCACGTGAATCGACTTGTTGATCGCGAAGAATCCGTGGTCGCTCACGACGATCACCGTCGCGCGATCGCCGAGGCCCGCGGCGGCGATGCCGTCGATGAGGTCGCGCAGCCGATCGTCCTGAGTGGCGACGGCCCAGTAGGCGTCGCCGGTGCGCGGGCCGGTGCTGTGCTGGGTGTGGTCGAGTTCGATGAGGTGCAACAGCACCAGGTTCGCGCGATGTCGGCGGATCGCGTTCAAGGCCATGAGCGTCGCCATCCAATCGCGTCGCGGGCCGCCCTCGTTCACCTTGGTCCAGCCGCCGTAGAGGTCGGTCGGCAGCCCCTCGGCCCGCAGTTCGTCGTGCCAGCCGGGCGTGCTGTACTTTTCGTACAGGTCCTGAGGCATCATGTCGGGCACGGTCCAGTCGAGCGTCTTCGCGTTGCGCGTCGCGGGCCACGCGATGCCTGCGGTCTTCAGCCCCGCCGCGTGCGCGGCATCGTACACCGTCGGCGCCTTGACGATCTCGTCCTTGTCGAACACCGGATCGACCAGAAGCTGCACCGCCTCGCCTTTCGCGCGGTCGTACACTGAGTTACCGAGCACTCCGTGTTTCGCGGGCACGACGCCGGTGATCAGCGTCGTGTGGTTCGGCCAGGTGACCGTGGGAAACGAGCAGGCCAGCCCGCGTTCGGCCGCCGCACCCTCGCGCATCATGCGGCGCAGCGTCGGAATGTGCGCCTTCGGATCGTTCAGGTAGAAGTTCGCGAACCCGTCGAGCGAGACCAGTACAACCAGGCGATCGTCCGCCGGCACGCTCGCGCCCGACCCCGCGCCGGCGCCGACCGCCAGCCCGACCGAACCGAGCACAGTCACGGCGACGCCCCACATCGACACGCTCTTCATCTTCGATCCTCCGCTCGCAACACACCACAGACACGGATGACTCACCACATGGTGTCTACACTTCTCCCTCTCCCCGTTGCGGGGAGAGGGCTGGGGTGAGGGGTCTTTCGATTGCGAAGCCTCATTTCCATGCCCCCTCACCCCTGCCCCTCTCCCCCAAAGGCGGGGGAGAGGGAGAATCAGTCTTCAACTTGTGTAGATACCAATGGACGACTGACGCGGCAGGATACTCGCCCGCCGCGAGCCAAGCCATAGGCGCGTTGGCGGACGCGGCGCGGCACGGTAGTATGATGCAGACCTGCGCTGACTCCGGCACCGAAACTGGTCCATCCCGATGAAACTCGCCACAACGTTCGCCGTCTGCTGGCTCACCGCACCGCCGATCTTCGCCGCCGCGAGTCAGCCGCCCGAAGTAGTCGCTCGCTGGTCGTTCGGCACTGAGGAGACCAGCAAGCTCGTCGCCCACGGCGGCGTGCATCGCGACCAGCCCGGCCCGCGACCGCCGGAGTTTCCCGACTTCGAGTCACACAACACGGCCGTCAGGTTCGACGGCAGCGGCGCTCACTACTCGCTGGCCGACACGGGCGCGGGCAGCCCGTTCGATTTCACGAACGGCGATGCGATCACGCTCGAAGCCTGGGTGAACATGGCCGAGGTCCAGAGCGGCGAGAACCTGTACATCATCGGCAAGGGCCGCACCGGCGACCGGGCGTTCGCTCGCGACAATCAGAACTGGGCGCTGCGCGTCCGCGAACTCGACGGCCAAGCCCGCATCAGTTTTCTCTTCGCCACGCCGCAAACGGCCGGGGCCGCCACGGATGCGCACTGGCGGCGCTGGACAAGCAAGGCCGGGTTCGCACCTGGCAGCGGCTGGCATCATGTCGCGGTGAGCTACCGGTTCGGCGAGCCGGCGAGCATTCGCGGTTGGCTCGACGGCGCGGCCAGCGACGGCGCGTGGGACATGGGCGGCGCGACGCGCGAGCCGCCCGTGGTCGACGACGACGCCGTCTGGATCGGCTCGGCGCAGGGCGGCGCCGCCGGCAACAGCTTCCGCGGAATGCTCGACGAGATCGCGATCCATCGCGGCGTCGTTGCAGACGAAGTGATGCGTCGACGATTCCGTCGCGAGGGCCCGCCGCGCACGCCCGATCGCGAGGCGCCGCCGGTCGTCGCTGAGATTCCCGCCGGCCGCGTGCTGGTCGCCTTCCACGAGGGCCTCGCCGCCCACGACCGCTGGCCGCGGACCGACGAACCAGTGCCCGACGAAACGACGCGCTGGTTGGCCGACACATTCGTCTTCCCGCGACTGCCCGTGCGCTACGACGACTGGGGCATCCGCCAGAGTTGGAAGCCGCCGGTGCTCGTCCGCGCGGCGGCCGACGTTACGTTGCCGCCCGGCAAGCACCGGTTTCTCGTGCGTGCCCGCGGCCTCAGCCGCCTCTGGATGAACGGCGTCGTCGTGGTCCGCACCAAGCCGCACGGCGGCTCGTCGGACGGACACGAGCCGGTGCCGCCCGTGCCCGATCCGCCGGCGCCCGGACTGCGCCCCGTGGGCTACGGCGACCGCGAAGTTTTCGGCGAGGCCCTGGTGCCCGCCGACGGTCGCTGCCGCATCATCTTCGAGGCGATCGTCGGCGGCAAGAAACTGCGACCTGAGCCGGGTGAGATGTGCGTCGCGACCCAGAGCCTCGCGGCCGAAGCTGCCCGTGGCGATGCACCGGAACCGTTCGTGCTGATCGATCCGGCCGACACCACCACTTCGCAGCCGCTCACCGACGCGGTGTGGGACGCAGTTTCCGCCCGCGCCGAGGCGACGCTGGCGACGCTCGACGACACGAACCGCCGCGATGCCGCCGCGTCGCAAGATGCGTTCTGGGCGCGGCGGCACAAGCTGGCTCGCGATTGGGTCGCACAACATCCAGCGCCAGACGTGCCCAAGACGCAATCGGCCGGGCATCCGATCGATGCGTTCATCGCGGCCAAGATCGACCGGGCGCTGGCGGCCGCCGCTGCGGCGAATGTAGACGAGGCGAAGCACTTTCACGGCACGGTGCTGCCGGTCCTGCGCGACAACTGTTTTCGCTGCCACGGCGACAAGGAAAAAGGCGGACTGCGGCTGAACTCGCGCCGGGCCGCACTCGACGGCGGCGAATCGGGCGAGCCGGCGATCGAGCCGGGCGACCCGGCCGCCAGCCGGCTCATCGCGCGCGTGCGATCGCAGGACGCCGACACGCGCATGCCGCCCACCGGCGACGGTCTGACGGCCGACGAGATCGCCACGCTCGAGGCCTGGATCAAGGCCGGCGCGTCGTGGCCCGCGCCGCCGGTCGCACCGCAACAGGTCGCCAGGCCGCCGATCGTCGGCGACGCCGCGTTCCTGCGCCGCGTCTACCTCGACACCGTCGGCGTGCCGCCGACCGAGGACGAAGCGCGGGCGTTTCTGAGCGACACCGCGGCCGATAAGCGGACTAGGCTCATCGACCGACTGCTCGCCGATCCGCGGGTCGCCGATCACTGGGTAAGCTACTGGCAAGATGTGCTCGCCGAGAACCCGAGCATTCTGAAGCCGAGCCTGAACAACAGCGGGCCGTTCCGCTGGTTCTTGTTCGACGCGATCGGCGACGGCAAGCCGCTCGATCGCATGGCGACGGAACTCGTCATGATGCGCGGCAGCGCGTACGAGGGGGGCAGCGCGGGGTTCGGCATGGCGGCCGACAACGACGCGCCGCTCGCCGCGAAGGCACAGATACTCGGCAGCGCGTTCCTCGGCGTCGAGCTGCAATGCGCCCGCTGCCACGACTCGCCGTACCACAGCACCAAGCAGCGCGACCTCTACGCCTTGGCCGCGTTTCTCGAACGCAAGCCGCTCACCGTGCCCAAGACGAGTACCGTGCCGGCCGCGTTCTTCGAGAAAAAAGATCGCGAGTCGCTGATCCGCGTCACGCTGCCGCCCGGCGAACCGGTGGCCCCGGCCTGGCCGTTCGAGAAGCTGTGCGGGTCGGGCGACAGCGCCGAACTCGACGCCCTGCTGCACGACCCAAGCGACTCGCGCGAGCGGCTGGCCGCGCTGATCACCGCTCCGCAGAATCAACGGTTCGCTCGCGTGGTCGCCAACCGAGTTTGGAAGCGACTCATCGGCGCCGGCTTGGTCGAGCCGGTGCACGACTGGGAGGGCCGCACCGCGAGCCACCCGGACCTGCTCGATTGGTTGGCGTGCGAGCTGACCGCACACGGCTACGACCTTCGCCACCTGGTCCGGCTCGTACTTACGTCGCACGTCTACCAGCGCGAGGCGACGGGGCGGAATCTCACGGCCGCGCCGCACGATCGCTACTTCGCCGCGCCCGAGCGGCGCCGCCTCAGCGCCGAGCAAGTGGTGGACTCGCTGTTTGCGTCGGCGGGCAAGGCGATGGCGGTCGAGGAGCTGTCGTTCGATCCCGACGCGCGGCGGCCCGCCGAGACGTTCATATCGCTCGGCCGACCGCGTCGTGCGTGGATGTTTGCCAGTCTGTCGAACGAGCGCGACCGACCGAGTCTGGCGCTGCCGCGCGCCCAGGCGGTGACCGACGTGCTCGACGCCTTCGGCTGGTCCGGCTCGCGTCAGAACCCGCGGACCGACCGCCAGACCGATCCCAACGTGCTTCAGCCCGGGGTGCTTGCGAACAGCGTAATGAGTTTATGGATCACGCGAGCGTCGGTCGGCAGCGGGCTGGCGGACCTGGCCGTCTCGGCCGAATCGCCGGAGTCGCTGGTCGACTCGGTCTTCCTCCGGTTTCTGTCGCGGCCGCCGACATCGGACGAACGGGCGGGTTTCGTCGGTCCGCTCGCGCGGGGGTTCGCCGAGCGGACCGACGAAACCCGCCCGTTCGTCCGATGTCGGCGGC